>JAEEGL017428526.1_pt1 | contig 17149 bp, 13 predicted proteins | sample 9134231 | NCBI WGS metagenome assembly JAEEGL01 (sample SAMN16246548, study PRJNA631951) | gut metagenome | biome: gut microbiome; feature: rumen; material: fiber-attached | host: Bos | place: Iran: Karaj | collected 2018-10
ATATTGTCAAGAACCCTTCCCTTAGGCAGTCCTGTTTATACTCTGAAACAGCTTCCGCCTACGAATTCCCTGCAGATCGAGTTGTTAGGCAGGAATTCACTGGGCACGCTAAGGAAATAATCCAAAAACTTGAGGAGCCTCTTTGCCTCATAATAGGTGGGAGAATCCTTCTCTATCTGGAAAAGAAGAGGCTCTGCGAAAGGCTTAAGGCATGCAAGCTCGTAAATGAGCACCGAGTTGAACATAGCATCCGCTTCCTCCTGGAACGGGAAGATATTCTCCTCTTCTCCGCGGCGTACAGAGGGCCACATACTGATCGTCCTGGCGGCATCGGAACCTCTTGTTCTCGCATCGCGCACCATTCTACGCAGGAGTCTGGCATCGGTGGTTGGGATACGGTTATGCTCATCGATATTTATGGCCGTAAGAGCACTGATATAGATCTTATACTTACTCTCATCGGGAAGTGCATAGCTCATCTTGGGATTGAGTCCGTGAATTCCCTCAATTACAAGTACATCCTCGGGGCCGAGCTGCATATATCTTCCGTTGTACTCTCTGCGTCCGATTTTGAAATTGAAATCGGGAAGTTCTACCTTCTCCCCCGCCAACAGCTTTAACATGTCATCATTAAAGCCTTTTGTATCGATCGCTTCGATACACTCGAAATTGTAATTTCCGTCCTCGTCAAGAGGGGTATCCTCACGGTTAACGAAATAGTCGTCAACTGCGATGGGGTGAGGAGTAAGCCCGAGCGTGCGCAGCTGAACCGAAAGCCTGTGTGAGAAGCTGGTCTTTCCGGATGATGAAGGACCGGCTATCATTACAAACTTAACTCCACCCCTTGCCACGATATCCTTCGCGATCTCGCTTATCCTTCTCTCCTGCTCTGCCTCCTGAACAAGAATAAGATCGTTCATCTGGTTTTTACAAATCCAGCTGTTCAGATCTCCGACGTTTTCAATACCGATCTGTGAATACCATTTATTTGTAGCCATAAAGGTATCATAAAGCTTTCTTCTCTCCTCAAAGGGCTTAACCTCTGTAGGACTGTCCTTGGTAGGAAGGGTGAGCATAAAACCTTCGCGATACCAGATAAAATCAAAATACTTTACATACGATGCATTCGGAAGCATATATCCATAGTAGTAATCGTAATACCCATCCATCTCGTAAACATTTACCTGAGATGTGCGGCGGAATCTGAAAAGCTCGTTTTTATCGGTCATTCCGTGGCGTTCAAAAAGATCCATGGCCTCATCGAGAGGATATATAGCCTTGTTAATGGGAGTCGCATTCTCCACTAGTTCCTTCATGCGAGCCTTGATCTTTGCAGCTGTTTCATCATTAAGAGGAATTCCCTTCCCACCCCTTATAAATGTACCGTGGCCTATGGTGAAATCAACTCTCGAAGTGTTTGTTGCCTCTTCTCCGAAAAGATCGTGAATGGCCTTCATTGCAAGCATGGTAGCCGTTCTGCTGTAGGTAAGCCTTCCGACATCGTCTTTGAGCGTGAAGAAATCCACCTCGCAGCTTTTGTTCACTCTTTTAAAAAGCTCCCTGATCTTTCCGTTTACGGATACGGCAGCTATGGGTGAATCAAATCTGTCCTGAACCATGTTAGCCACGTCTTCCCAGGTGGTACCGCTCTCAACCTGGATTTCTTCCCCCAAAACCTTTAACTTATACATTGAAATACCTCCGGTTAAATATTTATTACTCTTCCTGTCTGCGGATAAATTCCGCCTCCATTAAGTTTTTCAGTCTTTCATCGATACCGCACAGAAGTGTGTTTAATTCAAGCGCGGTCTCAGCCAGAACCTTCTTCTTCTTCATCTCACCGATCTTGTCAAATTCCGGCTTTTTAGCTTCCGAAAGCTTCCCGAGTGCTTCCTCGCACTGCCCGATAACATGTGTCAGATAATAAGACATTTCCTTATCGGAGAAAATAAGATCAAGTCCGAAAAGCCTATCGAGTTCAGAAGAAAGCCCCACCAGTTCCTCGGGTATCTTTCTCTCTCTCATCAGCTGTGCAACTCCCTCGCTGCCTAAATTTCTGCTGTATTCCTCGACTGTAACGGAGCTTGATACAAGCATTGCAAAATAAAATTTATCGCCTTCCCTCATCATCTTATTCTTCAAAATGCTGAATCCGTTATCCGAAAGGAACTGTCTCAGCTCAGGTATCTCGCTCTGCGGCTGAAGAATAAGATATTCAGCTTTTTTAGCCTTATCCGGAGAATTACCGATGATCTCTGTTATCGTCCTTGTACCCATACCCGCAATAATGATAACATCCGCTTCTTCATCCGAAAGCCCGCTAAGTCCGGGTGCCAGCAAAGTTTCTATCCTGTCTGAGAGGCCTGCCTTTGATATATTTACTTTTGCATGTTCCAAAGGACCTTCCTTGATATCGCATGCGAAAGCTCTTTCTGCAATACCGCGCTGCAAAAGTGCGATCGACACATATCCGTGATCACAGCCAATATCCGCAACGGTTCTGCACTTTGGTACAAGCGAGACTATTCCCTCCGTCCTGGGAGTCAGCTTCGGTGAGTATGCTTTTTTTGCTCTAGCCATCTTTTTCCTCTTGTCTGTCAAAACCCCCGGTGATCACTCGAGATAGTCCTTAAGCTGCTTGTACTTGCTGGGATGACGAAGTCATCTTAAAGCCTTAGCCTCGATCTGACGGATACGCTCACGGGTAACGTTGAACTCCTTGCCTACTTCCTCGAGTGTCCTTGCCTTTCCGTCGTCCAGACCGAATCTGAGTCTTAATACCTTCTGCTCCCTCTCGGCGAGAGTATCAAGTACTTTATTGATCTGCTCCCTGAGAAGTGTAGCGGTTGCGGCATCTGCAGGTGAGGGAACGTTATCATCCTGGATAAAATCACCGAGATGGCTGTCTTCCTCTTCACCGATAGGTGTTTCGAGTGAAACGGGCTCCTGGGAAATCTTCAGTATCTCGCGTACACGCTCAACAGAGATATTCATCTCTTCAGCGATCTCCTCGGGCATGGGCTCACGGCCCTTCTCCTGAAGGAGCTGACGGCTTACACGGATAAGCTTGTTGATCGTCTCAACCATATGAACGGGAATACGTATGGTTCTCGCCTGGTCTGCAATGGCTCTGGTGATAGCCTGTCTGATCCACCAGGTTGCATATGTGGAAAACTTATATCCCTTGGTATAATCGAACTTTTCAACAGCCTTTATAAGTCCTAAGTTTCCTTCCTGAATAAGATCAAGGAAAAGCATGCCTCTTCCCACATATCTCTTGGCGATGCTTACAACAAGACGCAGGTTAGCCTCGGCAAGGCGCTTCTTGGCTGCTTCTCCTGCAGCGATATCAGCCTCCATAGCCGCAATTTCCTTGGCAAGCTTGGTAGCCTTTCTGGACTTTTTATCCTCAATAGCTTCGTACTTTTCTCTGGCCTCGTCGATCTTGGCGGTAGCCTCATCGCCGGCTTCCATCTTCTTTGCAAGCTCGATCTCCTCGTCAGCCGTAAGAAGAGGAACCTTACCGATCTCCTTTAAGTACATTTTAACCGGATCTTCCGTGCTGACTCCGTCAGGTACCGAGAAATCAAGGTTGTCAAGATCAACCTCTTCAGCCTCGGCCATGATCATTTCATCATCGGGTACTTCGTCAAGATCCGCATCGGTGTCAAATCCGAGATCAACATCAAGAGCCATATCATCCTCTGTCGGCTCCTCAATGGTAGAAAGTACCTCGATCCCCACAGAATCAAAATATTCTTCGATCCTGTCATGACTCTCTTCGTCGAGCTCCATATCGGCAAATGCCTCATCGATCTCTTTCTGCTCGAGCACATTCTTTTTCTTTGCGGCACTTGCCTGAAGTTCCTTCAGCTTCTCTTCGAATTTGGCCATCATGTTTTCGTCCATCTTTTCCTCCTCTGTTACGCCGGTTTCATAGACGTAATCTGTGATTTATATTCCACTTATTTAATAGTTATTTAAACGTCAATCGTTTTTCTCTTTAGGTTCTCAAGTTCTTTTTTCAGTTCTATGGATTCTTTGAGCTTTGAGAGATCGTTCGCGTTTTCTTCGCAGAATTTATTGTAGCTGTTCTCTTTTACCCTGATTATGATATCAAAGAAGGCTCTTCTTCTCTCCTCATCGGTATTCATCTCGGGCATCGAAGCCTGAAAAAGCCCTGCGATCTCTGTCTGTTCTTCCTCATCGAACATGTCCACGACCGCAGCGGGATTAAGAGAACCGCTCTCTATGTCGTTAAAAACTCTCTCCGCTGCCCTTCTGTAAATCTCATAGGTAAAATCACTGACTGAAATATATTTCTTTACCTTGTCTAAAAGCTCCGGTTCATCGGTCAGCCAGGTTAGAAGCATGGCCTGAGCTGTCTTTTCGGAATTCTCCTCGACAGGATTCTCACTCCTTAGCTGTTTGGGCTTTTTGTAATTTTCAGTCCCGGCTCCTGCGGATGCGAGATCGATCACAAGGTTTTTCATTTTGCCGGTATCTATCCCGTATTTCTCACAAATAGCCTGAAGATAATTCTCTCTTTCCAAGGGCTCGGAAAACTTTTCGCAAAGCTTCAGGGCTATTTCCCGGTAAAATAAGGTCCGCTGTTCCGGATCCTGCATATCGTATCCGTCATGGATGGTCCTTATTAGGAAATAAAAACTGTTCTCGGCGTTGTCTATCCTTTTCTGGAATTCCTCCGCTCCTTCGCCTTTGATAAATTCATCGGGATCCTTGTAAGGTCTCATATCAATGACTCTGCCCGAAATTCCGGCCAGCTTTAGTATATCTATGGCTCTTAAAGCTGCTTTAACTCCGGGTCCGTCACTGTCATACGCCAGGTAGACACGCTGCGTATACCTTGCGAGCAGTCTGGCCTGTTCTTCGGTAAATGCAGTTCCCAGCGAAGCTACAGCCTGTCCGAAGCCTGCCTGATGCATTGCTATAACATCCATATAGCCTTCGCAAAGAATGAAATTGCCTGTCCTTGCCGTCCTTGCATAGACAAAGCCATACAGATTCTTTCTCTTGTCAAAAACATCGGTCTCCGGGGAATTCAGGTATTTGGGCTTCGCATCTCCGAGAACTCTTCCTCCGAATCCGATAACCCTGTGGTTTGCGTCCATGATCGGAAACATGACCCTGTTCCAGAAGGGGCTGGAAAGTCCGCTTCTCTCGGATACACTCGCTATACCGGAAGCTTTTATTTCTTCGTCACTGAAATCCTTTGATCTCAGATACCCGACAATGTCCCGCCCGTTCATACCCGCGAACCCTAAGCCGAATTTCTTCATCGTCTCATCGGTAAGACCGCGATCTTTAAAATACTTAAGTCCCGTCTCCCCGTGGGGAGTCCTGAGCATCTTATAGAAGTATGTGGCAGCTTCCTTATTGACCTCGAGGATCCTGAGCTTTCTGTTCGCACGCTTCTTTTCCTCGTCGGAAGCTTCAATTTCCGGCAGCTTAATTCCTGCCCTTTCGGCAAGGATCTTGACTGCTTCGGGAAAAGTGATGTTTTCATATCTCATCACAAATGTGATCACATTTCCTGCTTCCCCGCAGACAAAACATTTGTAGATCTGCTTTGATCTGCTGACGGAGAAAGAGGGATTGTGATCGTTGTGGAACGGACAAAGGCCTACATAGTTCGCCCCTTTTTTTGTAAGGGTGATGTAGGAGCCGATCACATCTACTATATCGCTTCGGGACCTGACCTCCGCGATAATATCATCTCCGTAATACATATAATATCCCCCGTTTAATATTCCCAGCTCTTCGGAACAAAGAGCTCCTGAAAAACATCTATGGCATATCTGTCGCTCATGGAAGCTATATAATCACAGACTACCCTCGGTTTTTCCTCGCCGTTGTTCATCAGATCGATGTACTGTTTCGGGAGCTTATCCTGATGTTTGCTGTAATACTCGTAAAGCCTCTCCACAAGCTCTTCTGCCTTGCTCTCCTCAGCCTTAGCGATCTTGTTGGTATAAACATTCTCAAACATGAACTGCCGGATATCCTTCATCGCCTGTCCGACCTCTTCAGACATTACTATATCGTTTTTGTCCATGCTGTTTGTGACTATATCGTGAATAAAGCGGTCAAGCCTTGCACCCGGTGTGGAGCCAAGTACTTTTCTGATGGAAGATGGCACATCCATTTCCGTCAGAATACCTGCTCTAACAGCATCGTCCATATCATGATGTATATATGCGATCTTATCAGAAAATCTTACAACTTTTCCCTCTAGCGTTGAAGGATTGCCTGAGGTCTGGTGATTTCTGATGCCGTCCCTGGTCTCCCATGTAAGATTAAGGCCCTCTCCGTCCTTCTCCAGAAGTTCCACGGTTCTGACGCTCTGTTCACTGTGCTCGAATCCGAGGGGACATATCTTATCCAGAGCTCTCTCCCCCGCATGTCCGAAGGGAGTATGTCCCAGATCGTGTCCCAATGCGATAGCCTCGGTAAGATCCTCATTAAGCCTGAGTGCCTTGGCGATCGTTCTTGCATTCTGAGAGACCTCAAGAGTATGGGTAAGCCTGGTCCTGTAGTGGTCCCCTTCAGGAGTGAGAAATACCTGGGTCTTATCCTTAAGCCTGCGGAATGCCTTGCAGTGGATTATCCTGTCACGGTCTCTCTGGTAGACAGGCCTTATGTCACACTGAGGCTCAGATTTGTCCCTGCCGCGTGAATTGCAGCTTAACGCGGCATATTCACTTAATATCACTTTTTCTCTCTGTTCGAGGCTCTCTCTTATCGAAATAACTTCCATACCCCAGCTCCTCCATTACATCGTACCGTATAACCCTCATTACTTCTTTCCCATCATGGTCTCATGCATCTTTGCAACTTCCCTTACTTCATCAGCGGCCTCAACAAATATCATTGCGATCTGTGGATCAAACTGAGTTCCCGCGCCTTCTCTGATGATATCCATAGCCTTCTCAAAGCTGAAAGGCTCCTTATAGCTGCGCTTCGATACAAGGGCATCGAATACGTCGGCAACTGCCATGATACGCGCTGAAAGCGGAATATCTTCCCCTGCTTTTCCGCAGGGATAACCCTTTCCGTCCCATCTCTCATGGTGATAGGTCGCCAGGTTCTTAGCCTCCTGCAGATATCCGCTGTCCGAAACAAGCGACATTGCATTTGAAATGACCTTGTTTCCCTCGGTGGTATGACTCTTCATGATCGCGAATTCTTCATCTGTCAGCCGGCCTGGCTTATTCAGGATGATATCGGAAACTGCGATCTTTCCTACATCGTGCAAAGGAGCAGAGTTTGCCACGTCCGCCATATACTCATCCGTCAGCACATCGGCGTACAGCCCTTTTTCCTTCATTTTCCTCATGATAAGCAGAACATAGGCGGCTGTTTTTTTAACATGATCCCCTGTATTCTTATCTCTGCTCTCTACAAGGTCCGCAAGAACGTAAATGAGGCCGCTCTGCATATGAGCTATCTCTTCGCCCTTTTTTTCAACATCCTCAAGATATCCTACAGTCTCAGCTATAGTCTTTGAGAGTGACTCATAAAGATTCTCGATCTCATCTCCGGTGGCGATATTAAGATGCTGGAGTCTCTCAACGCTTATCTCTCTGGCCTCCTCGCTGTCGTAGGCGAATTTTCTCGCTGATATCGTCATTGCGGCTATCGGGAAGATGAGATGGTAATCCACAAGCCAGATACACAGTGCCAGGATAAAGATATAAAAGCCAATGAACAGTGAAAAGACCTTTGTCATGTAATTAAGGGCGGAGAGTTTTATCTCTTCCACCTTGATATCCGCAGCCGCGTAGCACACGCAGTTTCCCGCAGAGTCATATATGGGTTCAAAAACTGTAAGAAGCCTTCCGTATATGGTATCGTCAAGAAGCGGCTCAATAGGATTACCCACAAGAAGATCATCGCGGTAGGGCTTTAAGTAATCCTCAAGTTCTATAAGGGTACCCGGCTCCTGCCCCGGTACTTCCTCAGTATCCAGATCAAAGAGGACCAGAACACCGTCCTCGACAAATCTGTATACGTAAATATATTCAATATCGGGATTTCCCTTTCTTATGCTTTCAAGATCATCCTCTATCGCCTGATAGTCAGGTGCCGATCTTCCCTGCTCAAGATAAATATCGGCTTTCTCCGGATCTATCAGATTCGCGCTGATCCTGGCGGCGCTGGCTGCACTGTATGTATATTGCTTCAGAGCAAAATTACTGTACAGGATGTAACTGATCACAGTGGTAACTACAGCTACGGAAACCATGATCACTGTGATGATCGTGACTATCTTGCCGCGAAGCGAAAATGACCTGGTAACATTCTTCCTTGCGGCATTTAAAGATTTCTCGGACAGAGGCGCCTGACGCCATCCCGTCAGCCAAAGGCACGGCTTAAGCTTTTCCGGGATAAGCTTCATTATGAAGAATACTGCAACAACCGTAATTCCCTTGTCTATCAGATCGATCGCTACATCAGAAGCCATCTGCGCCCAGAAAACATTCAGCTTCCCACTCTCCAAAAGAGCCTTTGCAAAGGGAGCGCTGATACCCTCTCCCATACCATAACCATAGAGGAAAAAGGTAAGAAGCGAACCGAGCACGCCTCCGATAAAAGCAAATACCGGTATTGTGACAAGAGCTTTGCCAAACTTCTTAAAATATCCCTTTTTTCCTAAAAAAGTACCGCTCGCGGCGATCATCGTCGAGAGTACGACATAATATGCATTCCCGGGGTTTCCCTGCATATTTACTATATTGTTGAGATATCCGACGGCAATGCCCGGCAGATACCCTCCGAGTACTGCAGCAAGAAGAGTACCGACATTATCAAGATAAAGCGGTATTCCAAAATGGCTGCAAAGCCTCGGTAAAACAAAATTAATTATGATGGTTCCGCAGAAAAAAGCGGCCTGAAATGCAAAATATTTTTTATCCCTGATCTCTCTCATCTGACTTACCCCATGCGGCTCTTTCGAAATCCGTATACTAAAAGAGGGCACATTTATATTATTCAATGCCGGGTGCCGTTTTCCTTTTTTCTCATAATATATTTTTTTGAGCGTAATAATCTTGACTTTTACAGTTTAAAGCGTTATGCTTTAAAGCGTTGAAGTGATAATAGATACACTTCTGCAATGCAAAACTCAAATGACACTTCGGAGGATTTCAACATGGTCATCAAAGTCACACTTCTGGTACTATTCTTTGCGCTTATGATCACGATCGGCTTCATCTGCCGCAAAAACGCTACTGATGTAAACGGTTTCGTTCTCGGCGGACGTTCTGTAGGACCCTGGGTTACGGCATTTGCTTACGGAACCTCTTATTTTTCAGCCGTTATCTTTGTCGGATATGCCGGCCAGTTCGGTTGGAAATACGGCGTAGCCACAACCTGGGTAGGAATCGGAAACGCACTTATCGGGTCCTTCCTCGCATGGAGAATATTGGGACGCCGTACAAGGATCATGACTCAGCATCTTGACTCTGCAACAATGCCCCAGTTCTTCCAGGCACGTTTCGGAAGCCCCGCATTAAAGATCGCTGCCTCTGTTATCACGTTTATATTCCTTATTCCTTATACCGCATCTTTGTATAACGGTCTTTCCAGACTTTTTGAGATGGCGTTTAACATCGACTACACCATCTGCGTTATCGTAATGGCGGTTCTCACAGGTATTTACGTTATCGCCGGCGGATATATGGCAACCGCGATAAACGACTTTATCCAGGGTATCATAATGCTCGTCGGAATTGTCGCAGTCATCGCAGCCGTATTAAACGGTCACGGCGGATTTATGGGCTCGCTTGATGCACTTGCAAGAGTAACGGACGATACCGTAGCCACAACTCCGGGTATCTTCGCTTCATTCTTCGGTCCCGATCCCTTCAATCTCTTTGCGGTAGTTATCCTTACCTCTCTCGGTACATGGGGACTTCCACAGATGGTCCAGAAGTTTTATGCGATCAAGAGTGAAAAGTCGATATCAAAGGGAACCATTGTATCTACCATCTTTGCATTTATAGTAGCCGGCGGCTGCTACTTCCTCGGCGGTTTCGGAAGGCTCTACTCCGATGTTATCGATGTAAAAGTTGACGGTTTCGATGCGATCATTCCCAAGATGCTAGAGAATCTTCCCAACATTCTCATCGCTATAGTGATCGTGCTTGTGCTTTCGGCTTCCATGTCAACTCTCTCATCACTGGTTCTCACCAGTTCTTCAACTCTTACGCTTGACCTTCTTAAGGGCCATGTAGTAAAGAAGATGAGCGAGAAAAAACAGCTCATAATCATGAGAGCTCTTATCGTTGTATTTATCGCTATTTCCGTTGTTATCGCGATCATCCAGTACAAACAGAATGTTACCTTTATCGCACAGCTCATGGGTGTTTCATGGGGCGCTCTCGCAGGTGCTTTCCTTGCTCCCTTCCTCTATGGTCTCTACTGGAAAAAGACCACAAAGGCAGGCGTATGGTGCAGCTTCCTGTTCTCCACTGTAGTAATGCTCCTTAACATGTTCTTCCGCGCTAAGTTCCCTGCATTCCTGCAGTCCCCCATCAACGCAGGTGCTTTCTGCATGATCGCAGGTCTCATCATAGTGCCGGTTGTATCACTCTTCACTAAGAAGCCTGACAAGAAGCTGGTTGAGGACGCGTTCGCATGCTATCAGGCAAAGGTAAGTGTTCCTCAGTATGAGGCACTTTCCGATGATACTGAATCTTCTAAATAATTCTTTTATCTATTAACATTTGAATAGAATACCCGTCCGTATCAATACGGGCGGGTATATTATGAATAACACTATGATTATCGACTTCCATACCCACACCTTCCCTGACAAAATAGCTCCGCGTGCAATAGATAAGCTGAGTCACGAGGCGCATCTGGTGCCGCATACGGACGGAACGGCCTCGTGTCTGGCGGCATCGGCGAAAGAGGCGGGGATAGATCTCTCTGTCATTCTTCCGGTAGCAACTTCGCCGGAGCAGGTAGTAAACATTAACGACTCGGCTTTAAGAATCAACGGGGAGGGCTCTGCTCTCCTCTCCTTTGCTTCCATGCACCCGGATTTCGGAAAATACAAAAAAGAGCTCCTCCGAATAAAGGAGCATGGATTTAAAGGCATAAAGCTTCATCCCGTATATCAGAAGACCGATATCGATGATATTTCTTTTCTACGTATACTTTCCTGCGCTGCAGAACTTGATCTGATCGTTGTAACACATGCAGGGCTGGACGTGGGATTTCCTCTTGAAATGCAGTCATCTCCTCAAAAATGCAAGAATGCCTGGGATGAAGTCGGTCCCTTCAGGTTCGTCCTTGCACATATGGGTGGATGGAAAAACTGGCCGGAAGCAAAGGAGCTATTTGCCGGAAGCGGCGTATGGATTGACACTTCCTTCTCTACGGACAGGATGGATACACTAACCGACGGTTATTGGGCTGAGGAAGAAAAAAGGCTTCTGGATGCAGAAGCCTTTTTGGATATGGTAAATGCTTTCGGAACGGATAAAATCCTTTTCGGCACCGACAGCCCCTGGAGCGATCAGAAAAAAAGCCTGGACTTCATAAAGAGCCTTCCTCTTTCCGACACCGATAAAAATATGATATTGGGTGATAACGCCTTGCGTTTACTTGATCTATTCACCCGCAACAGCGACATTCTTTAGAAGTACAGCCCTGGTCATCCTTTACCCCTCAGGATGACTTTTTTTTATAATCTCTCATCTTTTCCCTCTCAAAAATCCGGATCCATTTCTTACAGAATTAAATTTTTTTGAAGTATAATTTTTTTAGAGAAATAATATCTTGACATATTATTTCTAAAATGTTATACAGTAATTGTTCCCGATATTATTTCAGAAATAATATCTCAATCAACATATATTCTGATACAAGGAGGCAAATATGGCTAAAAAGAAAATCGAAGCAGAAGAAAACCGTCCCATTACCGTAGAAGATCACAGAAATCTTGGGAAGGAGCACGCAAAAAGAAACATCAATGCCGTTAATGAAGCATTAAAATTCCCTACCGGGGATGATTTTGAGAAGGATCTTACGGAGATCCTTAACAGCGATTTTGAAGAAAAAGGCGAGACCGTCGTTATCGCTCTCACGGATCTTGACTGCTTTTTCCATATAAACAAGGATTTCAGCGTTGAGGTCGGTGACAAAGTGCTCATAGATACCGGTCTGTATATAAAGAGCAAGCTCCCCAAGGATGCCACGGTCTATCGCATCGGTGGAGACGAATTCGGGATCATTTTCAAAGGCGAATCCGAGCGTGAGGAAATATTCCTTTTCCTTAACGATCTCAAAAACGGATTTGACGTCAAGACTCCCGACGGAGTCCTTCAGACAATGACCATCGGAATGGCAACCGCAGGAACGGATGCCTCAAGATATGCTGAGCTGGTCAGAAAAGCCGACAGCGCTCTCTACCGTGCGAAGGTCAGCGGACGCAATAAAGTCGCAATGGCCAGAGAAGAAAAAATGATTCCCAAGACCAGCCATTACACCCAGGAGCAGCTTCAGCGCCTCAGCAAGCTTTCAAAGTTAGAGGGCATCGGCGAAGCGATTCTCTTAAGAGAAGCGCTTGATATGCTGCTTAAGAAGTATGATGTTTAATATGAACCGCTTTTGTCCGTAATTGTCATTATCTCTGCAATGTGATACACTATAAGCTGATTTGATCCAATAAAGAGCTATAGAATGTGAGGTATCCAAAATGAGTTATTCAGAACTTCAAAACGGCAGCGACATAAGAGGCATCGCAATGGAAAACGAGACCGGAGCAGTGAATCTTACAGATAAAGCAGTCTGTGATATTGCCGCAGCTTTTGTTAAATGGATGAAAGAAAAACTTGGCAAAGATAATGTACGTATCGCAATAGGAAGAGATTCGAGGCTTACCGGTGAATCGCTTTTAAATGCTGCGTCAAAGGGCATCTTTTCCGAGGGTGGCAAGGCCTTTGACCTTGGTCTTGCATCGACTCCGGCAATGTTTATGACGACTGTTCTCGGAAATGACCCCTTTGACGGAAGCATCATGATAACCGCCAGCCATCTTCCCTGGTACAGAAACGGAATGAAGTTTTTCATATCAAGAGGCGGTCTCGAGAAAAACGAGATAAAGGAGCTCACGGCTATCGCGGATAACATCGCTTCGGAAAACAGGGAAACTTTAGAAACTCCCTCTCCCGAAAAGATCAGTTTCATGGATACCTACGCGGGATATTTAAGAGACAAGATAACAGAAGGTGCGGGACGCGGGGATAAGCCCTTATCCGGCCTTCATGTAGTTGTCGATGCCGGAAACGGAGCAGGCGGCTTCTTTGTCACCGATGTGCTTGAGAAGCTCGGCGCAGACACGACCGGAAGCCAGTTCTTAGAGCCTGACGGACATTTCCCCAATCACATTCCCAATCCCGAGAATAAGGAAGCAGCCGAAGCTATCAAGAATGCTACGATCGATTCAAACGCCGATCTCGGTATCATTTTCGATACGGATGTGGACAGAGCAGGCGCAGTTCTTCCCGGCGGAAAGACTCTCACGAGAAACGATCTGATCGCGGCGCTTTCCGTTATCGCACTTAACTCGAATCCCGGTACGACCATCGTTACCGATTCCGTTACAAGTGACGGACTTGCACAATTTATCGCCTCTAAGGGCGGAATCCATAGGAGATTTAAAAGAGGCTACAGAAATGTTATCGATGAAGCCGTAAGACTTAATTCATCGGGAACAGACTCACAGCTCGCAATAGAAACCAGCGGTCACGGAGCATTTAAGGAAAACTATTTCCTTGATGACGGCGCTTATCTGATGGTAAAGCTCCTTATCGAAATGGGAAAAGGAAACAATATCTCATCTCTTATAGACGGATTAAAAGAACCCGCAGAAAGCGTTGAGCTCCGATTCCAGGTCGGAGAAGTCAGCGATCTGCAGGCCAATGGGGACAGAATTCTTAAATATCTCGAAGATAATGCGGAATCTGTAAAAGGATGGAGCATAGAAAAAGAAAACTACGAAGGCGTTAGGGTTAACTGTGACGCTTCCTCAGGGAATGGATGGCTTCTTCTTAGAAAGTCCCTCCATGAGCCCATCATGCCTCTTAATATCGAGAGCGACAGTGAAGGCGGAGCTTTGATCATCGCAGAGGCACTGTATAAGCTTATAGCTGATGAAAAAACCTTAGACCTTACGCCTATTAAAGAGTTTTGTGGAAAATAATCCTCTCAGCTTCTCTTAGCGATCATACGCACAAGCTGAATGAACTCATCGCGATACTCATCAATACCCGAAAGATCTTTACAATCTTCCATCACTGTTTCAATATCAGCGGATCCAAGATGTTCACTTCTTCCGAGGATCATTGCAAACTCTGCAACAACTCCGGCAAATTCCATATCCTTGCTGGGGTTGTTTGAGTATGAATCAGCGTAGATCACGGGATGCTCCTCAAGCTTTGAATCATCCTTCTCAGGCTCCTTGTAGCGCACCTTGACCATTGCTATTTCATCTGCATACTGTTTATTATCTTCAATCTTTTCATCGGATGTTTTCCCGGTCTGATAACGAAGCTCGATCGCATCCTTGCTTCCTGAAGGTATTATCTCGTAAAGAGCAACAACGCTGTGACCTGCTCCGATCTCTCCGCCGTCCTTGGAATCATCGTTAAAATCCGTTGCTTCCATCACGCGGTTTTCATATCCGATCAGACGATAACCGTTTACATATGAGGGATTGAACTCTACCTGCATTTTAACATCTTTTGCTACGGTAACAAGAGTGGACCCCATCTCATCCACAAGTACTTTTTTTGCTTCGAAAAAGCTGTCTATATACGAATAGTTACCGTTTCCGCAATCTGCCAGTCTCTCAAGCCTGTCGTCCTTGTAATTTCCCATACCGAATCCCAGTACTGAAAGGAATACGCCGCCTTCCTTCTTTTCGGAAATGAAATCCTCAAGCTCATCGGGATCGGATATTCCGACATTAAGATCACCGTCTGTCGCCATGATGACACGGTTGTTTCCGCCCTTTACGAAATACTTTTCCGCAATCTCATATGCCTTCTGTATTCCGCGCTCACCATTGGTTGCTCCGCTCGCTGTTAGGCTGTCTATAGCTTCCTTGATCTCATCCTTATTCTTCATGCTTTCTCCGGAAAGGACCACGGTTTCACCGCTGGCATAGGTAACTATTGAAACAGTTCCTTTCTCAGGGAGTTCATCTACAAGAGCATCGAAAGATTTCTGAAGAAGAGGAAGCTTGTTGTCATCCGACATAGAACCGGATACATCTATCAGAAATACCAGATTGTTTTCCGGAGCCTCCCGTAAATCAAGATCCTGCGTTGTCATTCCGACAAACAGAAGCTGATGATCCGCATTCCACGGGCACTCTGCGATCTCAGTTGTAATACCGAACTTGTCTCCTCTTCCGGGTTTATTCAGGTTATATGAAAAATAATTAATGAATTCCTCAGGTCTTACAGCATCTGAAGGGATATCGGAAAGACTGTATCCGTTCTCTATCATCCTTCTGATGTTGGCGTAGGATGCTGTATCCACATCAGCTGCAAATGTTGAAAGAGGCTGATTCTGAACAAGGCAGTATCCTGATTCATCCGGCTTCTCGTAGCTCTCGGTATTCCAATCACCTGTCGGATAGTCGGGATAGCAGGGGAACCAAAATGCACTGTCCGCGGTGTCATACATTGAAAGGCCTTCGCTCTCGCATGCGCTTCCGGTTAAAGCATCCGAATAGGAATTATCATAAGCTTCTTCATAATCGTAATAATCCCCTTTATCTCCCGAATAATCTGCAGTTGCTGTGTCAGATTCCGAAACCGAAGAAACGTCTGCAGTCCCGTTAGCTGATGTCTCTCTCTCACTGACTGTATCTTTTCCGTTAACTGCTCCCGTAGCAGAAGCGGTATTTTTTGAAGAACAGCCTGTAAATGCAGAACCTAATAAAGCAGCAGTGATCAATAATGCGATAACATTTTTTCTTTTCATATCTTTTCTCCTCTTAAATAGCGCTAATAACTAGCGATTTATCTGTCTCTGCTATATAAGACGAGAAAGAATCAAAAACGTTGCAAAAAAATAAAAAAAATTTTTTCAGTTTACACCGTAAACGTGTTCCTCGTGGTCTGTGAGATTTCCGTCATCATCATATATGAGCTTAACCGAAAAGAACGGAACTCTCTGCTCCATAAGACGAAAGAATATTTTATCGCCCTCCCATATCGGAAAATCACAGATCCTTTTTATCTCCACCCATTCAAGCTCACCTTCATCACAGGTGCGCATTTCTCCGGAAAAATCCTTCGAAGTAAACAGATGCATATATTCCGTAATATCCTGATAAATGAATGTCACTATTCCTCGATATTTAATTTCACCGACAGTCAGTCCCGTCTCCTCCAAAGTCTCGCGCCTTGCACAGTCCTCGGGAGATTCCCGGGGCTCGAACTTACCGCCAACGCCTATCCATTTATCTTTGTTATAATCGCCCTCTTTTTTTGTGCGGTGAAGCATGAGATACTTACCGTCTCTCTCAAGATGTACGAGGGTTGAATTGATGATTCTCGGCATGATCACTTATCCTGTTTATACTTCATAGTCCATACATACTCTGGACTTTGTGAACGGTCTTACTTTGCCGTCTGCAACCGCAACATGCTCGGGATGAACGGCGTAGCCTTTTAACGAAGCTTCATCTTCAAATGAAGAATCCAGCATTACATCACAGTTTGAACTTTCAAGGGGATCGATATTAACTTTGATCTCGATAAGTCCCGGTATCTTTCCCTTAAGGCCTTCCAGACCTTCCTTGATCCCATTCTTTACATTCTCTCTTTCAGTATCTGAAAGTTCATCTTTAAGATTCCAAAGTATTACATGTTTAACCATAGGTTATCTCCTTCCACTTTCGCAAGCTATAAAGACTGTGACATTTTTCCGGTACAATACAAAAAGAGAGGCAGAAGGATAATGTCTACCTCTCTATCTTCCATAATATTATATATTCATAACTTCGTCCTGGGAAAGGATCTTTAATCCCTTGGACTGAAGCCTTGCCTCCGCCGCCTTTGTATCTGCAACGCGGAAGATCATGCATGCCTTCTTTGTAGTCTTA
>JAEEGL011418589.1_pt1 | contig 17148 bp, 21 predicted proteins | sample 9134231 | NCBI WGS metagenome assembly JAEEGL01 (sample SAMN16246548, study PRJNA631951) | gut metagenome | biome: gut microbiome; feature: rumen; material: fiber-attached | host: Bos | place: Iran: Karaj | collected 2018-10
CAGGAAGACGCCTCCGGGCACGTGTATTTCCTTCGGAAACGGCGCCTTGACAGCGGTGGTCGTCCGCGCAGAGGCGGACGGGAACAAAATCCTGCATTTTGAGTATGACGGGATCTTTCTGGAGATCCTGGACAAGCTGGGGCAGATGCCTCTTCCGCCGTATATCAAAGCGGAGCTGAAGGACAGGGAGCGGTATCAAACGGTTTACGCCCGTGATCCGGGCTCTGCCGCGGCCCCAACCGCAGGGCTCCACTTTACCCCGGAGCTGCTTGCAAAGCTGTCGGATATGGGAGTGAAGCAGGCGTTCATCACGCTTCATGTCGGCCTGGGGACCTTCCGCCCCGTGAAGGAAGAGAACATAGAAGACCACCCCATGCACGCGGAGTACTGCGTCATATCTGAGAAGGCCGCGGAAACGATCAACAGCGCAAAAGCGGCAGGGGGAAGGATCATCGCGGTGGGCACAACATCCTGCCGGACGCTGGAGAGCTTTGCCCGGGAGGACGGCACCCTGGAGGCCGCCGGGGGCTGGACCGATATCTTTATCTATCCCGGATACAAATTCAAAGCCATCGACGCTTTGATCACCAATTTCCATCTTCCGGAGAGCACGCTGATCATGCTGGTCTCCGCTCTGGCAGGCAGAGAGAACGTACTGAACGCATACAAGGAGGCCGTGAATGAACGATACCGATTTTTCTCCTTCGGCGACGCCATGTTCATCACTTGAAAACAAGCGCTTTTCCTTGATGAAAAAGGAGGGCAGCGCCCGCAGAGGCGTGTACATGACGGCCCACGGTCCGGTGCAGACCCCTGTTTTCATGAACGTTGGGACCCAGGCGGCTATCAAAGGCGGCCTGTCAGCAGAGGACCTTGGCTGCATCGGCTGCCAGGTGGAGCTCTCCAATACGTATCATCTGCATGTTCGGCCCGGCGACACGTTGATCAGGGATATGGGCGGACTCCACCGCTTTATGCGCTGGGACGGGCCGATCCTGACAGACTCGGGTGGGTTCCAGATCTTTTCCCTTGCGTCTCTGCGCAGGATAAAAGAGGAAGGCGTGTACTTCAATTCCCATGTGGACGGACGTCACATTTTCATGGGGCCGGAGGAGAGCATGCGCATACAGGCCAATCTGGGCTCGGATATCGCCATGGCTTTTGACGAATGCGTCGGCATCCCGGCAGAATACAAATATGTTTCCGCCTCCTGCGACAGAACAGCCCGCTGGCTGGCCCGGTGCAAAGAGGCGCTGAGCAGATACAACGCAGAGGACGACGCTGTGAATCCCGGCCAGGCGCTGTGGGGCATCAACCAGGGCGCCACCTTCCACGATCTGCGCATCGAACATATGAAGAAGATCGAGGAGCTGGATCTCCCCGGCTATGCCATCGGCGGACTGGCGGTGGGGGAGACCACAGGGGAGATGTACGATACCATAGAAGCCCTTGAACCGCACATGCCTGCCGACAGGCCCAGATATCTTATGGGAGTTGGCACGCCGGAGAATATCCTTGAGTGTGTACACAGAGGAGTCGACTTCTTCGACTGCGTCATGCCGGCCAGGAACGGACGCCACGGGCATCTGTACACATGGAACGGCGTCATCAATATCAAAAACGAAAAGTATGCCAGGGACGAGAGCCCCATCGACAGCGCGTGCGGCTGTCCTGTGTGCAGAAAATACAGCAGGAGCTACCTGCGCCATCTGTTCAAGGCAGAGGAGATCCTGGCGCTGCGCTTCTCGGTGATGCATAACCTGTATTTCTACAATTCCCTCATGGAAAAGATCCGCGCTGCCCTTGACGCCGGGGAATATGAAAGCTTTTACAAGGCAAACATCGAAAAACTGGATAAACGAATATAATTACACTTGCATTTATGCCCTGCTGATAATATAATCGGAAAAGAATTTATTTGGGAGGCCAATTATGAAATTCAGAAAAGCTATTGCCGGTGCGTTTGTGCTTTCTGGCGCCGTGCTGACCATGTCCGGATGCGCCGAGAGCGGCGTAGGAAGCAGCAGCTCCATGTTCTCCATGCTGTGGATCGTGGTGCTTCTGGGCGTTATGTACGCTGTCATGATCATCCCCGAGAACAAGCGTAAGAAAAAAGCCCAGCAGATGCGTGACAGCATCGAGGTCGGCGACAAGATCACTACCATCGGCGGTATGATCGGCAAGGTCGTTCACGTTACCGAGGACACTATCACCTTTGAGACCGGCGAGGATCGGGTCCGGATCGAGACAACCAAGTGGGCCGTCTCCGTCAACGAGGGCAGAGGCGCCGACAAGGAGACCGTCAGCGCTGACGAGACTCTGAGCAACTGACGATCGAACAGCATAACGACACCCCCGCGTGAATACAGATTAACGTATTCATAAGCGGGGGTGTTTTTATGTCTTCAGAAAAACAGGATCGAATTTCATGGGTAAAGTCCGGGCTGCGGACCGGCGCGGTCGGATTGCTGGTTCTGCTCGCCCTGCTGCTTTCAGCCGCGTTTTTGATCTCTTTGGGCAAAATACCGGAGGGCAACGAAAAGTATATTATCCCGATATCGATGCTGATCTCCGGCTTTTTGAGCAGGAAGCTGACGAATGGCGGAAGGGGAGGGGCCCTGCCGAAAGCATTGTTCAGTACGTCGGCGCTGATGCTTTGTCTGACACTACTCTCAGCTGCTTTCAAAGACATTCATTTGAATCTGATGGCATTGGGGACATCCCTGGCTGTATACGCTCTCGGTGACCTGCTGGGCTCGGTAGTCAAGATCAACAAAAAGCATAGACGAAAACATAACCAAAGAAGAACGTATAACAGATAGTAATCTAAAAACAGTAGTTAACATAACTTAGAATTGATTACCTATATATTGTGATGCTCAATAAATGAAATCGCTATATATAGTTTTACCCGTTGATAACACTTGATTTTTTCCACATGTTTTCCACAATAGTCAATATAGTAGACATAATACAGTAAACATAAGATATAGTCATAATAAACAAAAATACTATTTTTTGCAAAAAGGGATTGATTACTTAATGAATTTGCGTTATATTGTGCGTACCTCATATTATGTAAATTATTGTTTTATGTTGTTTCTTCCTTGTCTCTTTTCGTGAATGGCAGCTGTGGATGTGAATGAAACGGCCATTGTAATTGCCGACGAACAGAAGACAAACGGAAGCCGAAAATATCTGATCGGGCTTTTTCTTTGTTATGTTTTCGGCTCCGCTGCGGGAACGTTTTATCACGAGAAGATCCTCCGGATCGTAACCGCTGACATATTGATCCCGCAAAGCGTATCTCTGATGATGCGCGGGCTTCTGCCTTTTTTTCTGGTGCTTTTTTTCGCGGGTTCCCTGTACGGGCGGATTCTCATAATCCTGATGTTTTTCACTGTTGGGTTTTCCGACAGTACCGCAGCGATGCTGCTGCTGAAAAACGGATACACTGCGGAAAAGATTTATGCCCTGATTGCGGTTCCCGCGGCGTTGTCTCTTACGGCGCTTTTCTCCATGGGAGAGATCGCTTTGAGCAAGACACTGGCTTTGAGACGGATATACTTGAGAGCTGAAGCGGATCACGGCCCGTATGTAAAGGCAGGGCGGATGATCGCAGGGGTCCTTTTGATCACATCGGCTGTATTTATCAGAAAATACCTTATGACATATTATCTTTGAGTTCGGAAGGGAGGGTGAAAAATGGATAACAAGTATTACTATGACCGTTTCAACGATTATCTGGTCAATGTGAAAAAGGCGTCCGTCAACACCCTCAGCTCCTATCTCAGGGATATCCGGCAATTTGGAGAATATCTTTCCTCCCATACGGAGCTGGACTATTCCGAAGCCGATCAGACGGTCCTCGGGGAATATATCGGCTGGCTTCGCGGCTCGGGAAAATCTGTCGCCACGGTTTCCAGAAATATCGCCTCTTTGAAATGCTTTTACGCCTTTCTCGTGACTCAGCGGCTGGTGGAAAACAATCCTACCGGCAAGCTCGTCCCGGACAAGACGACACAGAAACTGCCTCAGATCCTGACCAGCAAGGAAGTCGAACTGCTCCTGGAGCAGCCGGAGTGCACGGATCTGAAGGGCTATCGGGACAAGGCCATGCTGGAGCTGCTGTATGCTACCGGTATTCGCGTCAGCGAGCTCATCTCCCTGAATCTGTCCGACCTTAACCTCAGCGCCGGCGTCGTGCGCTGCGTCAGCCATGACAAAGAGCGGTTCATCCCCCTTTATCCGGCGGCCATCCGCGCACTTTCGGAATATCTGGAATTTGTACGACCCCAGATGATCGCCAGGGAAGATGAGCAGTCTCTTTTCGTCAATGTGAGCGGCGAGCGTATGTCCCGCCAGGGTTTTTGGAAGATCATAAAGTCTTACCAGGTCAAGGCGCATATCGACAAGGACATCACTCCTCACACGCTGCGCCACTCCTTCGCAGCCCATCTGCTGGAAAACGGGGCCGATCTTCGCTCCATCCAGGAAATGCTGGGACATGCGGATATCAGCTCCACGCAGATCTATTCCCAACTGGTGAAAAAACAGCTGAAGGACGTGTACAACAAATCCCATCCCCGCGCCTGATGATAATCTGAAAAAGCAGCATCCCCGGTCCTTGACCGGGGATGTACATGTTTGAAGGGAAAGAAATCGTTGCTTTGCCGTTTTGCCCGTGGTAAAATAGCAGGGTAATGAAAGGAGCCTCAAATGCGGATACTCGGTCTTGACCCCGGCATAGCCACCGTTGGCTTCGGTATCGTGGATACGGAAAAAAACCGGCAGCGTCTTGTTGCCTGCGGGGTAATCACTACTCCGGCTCACACGCCTCTGACGCAGCGGCTGGATCAGATATACACCGACCTGGAGGAACTGATCCGGACGTATCAGCCGGAGGTCATGTCGGTGGAGGAGCTTTTTTTCAATACCAACATCACGACCGGTATCTCTGTGGCGCAGGGACGGGGCGTCATTCTTCTGTGCGCGTTTCGCTCCGGATTGAGGATCTATGAATACACGCCGCTGCAGGTGAAGCAGGCGGTGGTAGGCTATGGCCGGGCGGAGAAAAAGCAGGTCATGGATATGGTGCGCCGTATCCTCGGTCTGTCGGCGCCCCCGAAGCCGGACGACGCGGCTGACGCCGTGGCGCTGGCGCTGTGTCATGCACGCAGCAGCACGTCTCTTTTGAATCTGGAAGGAGCGCAGGACACATGTTCTACTATATAGACGGGACCTTGACCCTTATCGACGGCTCCGTGGCCGTTGTTGACTGCGGCGGCGTAGGCTACGCGCTGAACACCACCGTCAATTCTCTCTCGCGACTTCGCATCGGTGAGAGAGCGAGGATGTATGTTTTCACTATCATCCGGGAAGATTGCTTTGATCTGTACGGCTTTGCCACATTGGAAGAAAAGCGCAGCTTTGAGATGCTGATCGGCGTTTCCGGGGTCGGTCCAAAGGCCGCCCAGGCCATTCTTTCCGCCAACACCCCTGAATCTCTTACTATGGCAGTTGTATCTGGCAATGAAAAAGCGCTGACGGTCGTTCCGGGAATAGGAAAGAAGATCGCCCAGCGTATCCTGCTGGAGCTGAAGGACAAGCTGGGCAAGGAATTGGAAGGCTTCGGCCAGGACTCCTGGTCCTCGGCCTCTCCGTCCGTTTCCCTCGGCTCGGACAAGGTCGCAGACGCCGCCGCCGCCCTGAGCGTACTGGGCTACGGCAACAACGAGATCACCGCCGCGCTGAAGGGCCTGGACGTGCAGAACCTGTCCGTGGAGGACATCATCCGTCAAGCGCTGCGTAAAATGACCCTCTGAGGAAAGGAGGCGCTAGTCGATGGCTATCAATTATTCCGAGCCTGCTGATGAGATCATCACCCGGACGACCACGCTGCCGGAGGACGCCTCCGAGGGATCTCTTCGGCCTAAAACGCTGGACGAATACATCGGGCAGGAAAGGGCGAAAGAAAACCTCCGTGTTTTTATCCAGGCTGCCAAGATGCGCGGTGAGGCGTTGGATCATGTACTGCTCCACGGCCCCCCGGGCCTGGGCAAGACCACCATGGCTGCTGTCATCGCCAACGAGATGGGCGTGAATCTTCGCATCACCTCCGGTCCCACCATCGAAAAGGCCGGGGATTTGGCTGCTCTTCTGACCAACCTCCAGGAAAATGATATCTTGTTCGTGGATGAGATCCACCGTCTGAATCACGCGGTGGAGGAGGTCCTGTACCCTGCCATGGAGGACTACGCCATAGATATCATCATCGGCAAAGGCCCATCCGCCAACTCCATCCGTCTGGATCTGCCCAAATTCACTCTCATCGGCGCCACTACCAGGAGCGGACAACTGGCGGCGCCGCTGCGGGACCGCTTCGGCGTGAATCTCCGGCTGGAGCTGTACACGCCCGAGGAACTGCAGAAGATCGTCTGCCGAAGCGCCGGGATCCTCGGCATAGAGATCGTTCCCGCAGGGGCGGAGGAGATCGCCCGCCGCAGCCGCGGTACGCCTCGCGTGGCCAACAGACTTCTCCGGCGGGTACGGGATTTCGCCCAGGTGACTGCTGACGGCGTTATCACCCGGGAAGTGGCTGACAAAGCCCTCGGCCGGCTGGAAGTTGATCATATGGGGCTGGATACCCTTGACAGACGCATGCTGCGCAGCATCATCACTTATTACGGCGGCGGGCCCGTGGGGCTGGATACCCTTGCCGCCACCATCAACGAGGAAGCTGTGACGCTGGAAGACGTTTATGAGCCCTATTTGCTTCAGCAGGGATTTCTCACCCGTACACCCAGAGGGCGCTGCGTGACGCAAAAGGCATATGAACACCTGGGGATCGCCTTTCATGGACAGCAGCACATGGAATTGTAAGTTTTTTCTTTAAAAACTCCGAATACGGGCAATATAACCTTGACTTTATTGGTAAATAAACATATAATTCCTTATACATAATACCAGATATGAGAAATTACAGCACTTTCAGCGACGAGGAACTGCAGAAGCTGGCAGTCTCCGGGGATCCCAGGGCGGAGGAGATACTGACAGACCGCTATATCCCAATGGTGAGCGCCTGCGCACAGCCCTATTATCTTCCCGGCGGAGAACGTGCCGATCTGAACCAGGAGGGGATGGTCGGTCTTCTTTCAGCGATTCGAAAATACCGCGAGGAAGAGAACGTTCCTTTCAGAGCCTATGCTGAGCTCTGTGTTCGGCGCCGTATATTCAGCGCCATTCGAAATTCCTCCCGTCAAAAGCACGACCCGCTCAACTCCGGCGTCTCCCTGGAGGAGACGCTGACCAATCCACCGCGTGAAAGCACCAGGATCGTCCAGGATCAAAGGCGTGTCCCTGAAGAACAGGTATTGGCCAGAGAGCGTGCGCAAGAATTCAATCGATCTTTTTTACGGCGGCTGTCCTCCTTTGAACAGGAGGTACTGAAATATTATCTTGACGGCTTTTCTTACCGTACCATGGCGGAAATGACCGGCAGAGACGAGAAAGCCATAGATAACGCCGTACAGCGTATCCGGCGCAAACTGGCCCGGATCCTACCATCTGGCGAGAACAGCGAAAGCTGATCGCAATATAACAGCCTAAGGGCGAAATCAAAGAGAGGATCTATCATGTACGAGGACAAGACCCTGGTGTGCAAAGAGTGCGGCGAAGAGTTCGTTTTCACCGCCGGTGAGCAGGAATTCTATGCCGAGCGCGGCTTCCAGAACGAGCCCCAGCGCTGCAAGAAGTGCCGTGACGCCCGCAAGAACGCCACTCGCGGCCCCCGTGAGTTCTTCACGGCCGTGTGCGCTGCCTGCGGCGGCGAGGCCCGCGTGCCTTTCGAGCCCAAGTCTGACCGGCCCGTTTACTGCAGCGATTGCTTTGCCAAGATCAGAGCCAATCAGCAGTGATCGACACCAGGCGCTGACATAGTCAGCAAAAACGAGAGCGTTTATGACGCTCTCGTTTTAATTTTTTGCCACTTGAAACAAACAAAACTGCCTTGTATAATAGTGTCAAATCAAATTCCCGGGAGGATTTCAAATGTTTCAGATCGAAAGAGATACCGTAATTTCCGATATTCTGGTCAATGCGCCGTACACCGCTCCGCTTTTCCAGGCGATCGGCATGCATTGTCTGGGCTGTGTGATGGCCAGCGGTGAAAACGTGGAGGAAGCCTGTGAGGTCCACGGAGTCGATGTTGACCTTTTCGTTCAGCATATCAACGAATTCATTGCAACTCGCAGCTGAAAAACAGACCATACCTGACGGCGGGGGATACCTCGCCGTTTTTTGATAGGTGAGGCAGAATGGAGCAGAACAAATTGCCGCCCAGACTGGAAGCGATTGCCCGACTGGTGCCGGAGGGCTGCCGCCTGGCCGATGTAGGCACAGACCACGGCTTGCTGCCTGTCCGGCTATTGGAAAACGGAGTAATCCAGAGCGCCGTGGCTTCTGATCTGAGGCCCGGCCCTCTGTCTGCGGCGAAAAACAATGCCCGCATTGCAGGCGTGGAGAATATCCGCTTCTGCCTGTGCGATGGGCTTGACGGCATATCTTCTGATGAAGCGGATGCAGTCGTTATTGCCGGCATGGGAGGCGAAACGATCGCCGGTATTCTGGAGAGAACGCCATGGGTCCGCCGGGACAAAACGCTTATCCTGCAGCCGATGACAAAGCCGGAGATCCTGCGGAAAGCGCTTGAAGGAATGGACCTGCGAATAGAACAGGAACGCCTTGTTTCCGACAGCGGCAGGATCTATTCCGTGATGCTGGCACGCTCCGGCAAACAGGGGCGTTATTCTGAGATAGAGTACTATACCGGGCGCTTTGAATTGATTTCCCGGGAAAGATTGTTCAGCCCGTTTTTGGATCTGTTTGAAAACAAACTGGCTAAAGCACTTGAGGGGATGAAAAAGGCGGAGACAGAGAGGTCTTCGGAAAGGGAGGAGGAGCTGCTTGTCCTCCTGGAGCAACTGCGGGAAAAGAGGAAGGAATATGACGAGAGTATCTGATATTGCGGCGTTTCTTGCGGAGGAGATCCCGCCCGCACTGAAAGAGGACTATGACAACGTAGGGCTGCTGTGCGGCTTTCCGGACAGAGAAGTCAGCTGCGTCCTGGTGTCCCTTGACGTGGATCTGGAGGCCATACAGGAGGCGGAGAGTATGGGAGCACAGCTGATCGTGGCTCATCACCCGGTGATATTCTCTCCGCTGCAAGCTGTTCTCGAAAACGATCCTGTGGGAAGAAGAGTGATCCGGCTGATCCAAAAGGGCATTTCAGCCGTTTGCATGCATACGAATCTGGATCGGCTTCCCGGAGGGGTGAACTCAGCCCTGGCAAACGCCGTCGGAGCGCAGAGTGCAGAAATGCTCGATATGGGATGCACTGCATTTCTGAACGAGAGCGTCGGTATGGATACGTTCCTTGCCCGTGTGAAAGCTGTTCTCGGCGCCTCGGGCATCCGATATCATGATGCCGGACGGCCTGTTGGGCACATTGCTCTTTGCGGCGGCGCCGGAGGCGATATCATATATGAAGCGTCAAGGCTGGGTTGTGATACCGCGCTCACCGGAGAGATTAAACACCATCAGTGGTTGGACGGTCAGGAACTGGGCCTAAATCTGATCGAGGCAGGCCATTTCGCAACCGAGAATGTGGTGTTGCCCCAATTGAGGGATATGCTGTCAAAGAGATTTCCCGAAATGCGGATCGCGGTATCTGCCCGGGGACCGGTCACAAGAGAACTTTGATCCGGAATCCAAAAGAATAACTCCGGCCAAACCCCCATATGATGCTTTGAAAACATCATCAGGGGGTTTGGCCGTGTCTGAAATCAGCATCTACAGGGACATAGCTCTCCGCACGGACGGAGATATATATCTTGGTGTGGTGGGGCCTGTCCGAACGGGCAAATCCACCTTTATAAAGCGTTTTATGGAGACGCTCGTGATCCCGCGAATCGACAATGTATACCGAATGGAGAGGGCCAGAGATGAGCTTCCCCAGAGCGGTTCCGGGAAGACCATCATGACGGCAGAGCCGAAATTCATTCCCGAAGAGGCAGTCACGGTGTCTCTCGGAGACGGGGCCCAGGTCTCCGTACGTCTTATTGACTGCGTGGGGTATATGGTGGATGGAGCCGCCGGACAGTTTGAGGACGGAGCGGAACGGATGGTGACCACGCCCTGGTTCGACCATGAGATCACATTGACCGAGGCGGCTGAGAAGGGCACGGAAAAGGTCATTGCGGATCACTCCACCATCGGCATTGTGGTCACCTGCGACGGCACCATCTGCGATATCCCGAGAGAGTCGTATATCAGCGCCGAGGAACGGGTCGTTCGGGAGCTCCAGGCCATCGGAAAGCCATTTGCGGTGATCCTAAACAGTACGGATCCCAGAGGCACCCGGGCGCAGGCCCTCGCCGATGACATCTCGGAGCGGTACGGTGTAGGCTGTCTGAGCGTGAACTGTCAGGAGCTCAATGAGGATGATATCAGAGAGATCCTGCGGACGGTACTGTGCGATTTTCCCTTGACAGACGTAGGTTTTTATTTTCCGAGCTGGGTGGATGCGCTGAACGCCGATCATCCGCTGAAACAACAGATCATCGCTTCGATTCGGAATGCCTGTCTTGATTTGAGCCGGCTTCGGGATATCGGGAAAGCCGTGTCACGCATAAACGATGAGAACTGCCCCGCATCGGCCTCGGTAAAAGGCATGCGTCTTGATACCGGGAGCGCCGAGCTGATGCTGGATTTTCCGAGAGAGCTGTACTACGAAACGATCAGCGAACAGTCCGGCTTTTCCATCGCGAATGACGGGGATCTGATGACGCTTCTGACCCAGATGAAAACACTGAAGGGTGAATATGAGCGTGTAAGTCAGGCGCTGCACGACGTCAGGGAGTACGGCTATGCCATCGTCCCGCCGTCACCGGAGGAGATGAAGCTGGATGAACCCGTGATCGTACGGCAGGGAGGACGCTACGGAGTCAGACTCAAGGCGTCTGCCCCGTCCATACATATGATCATGGCCAATATAGAGACCGAGGTAAGCCCGGCTTTGGGCGGAGAAAGGGCTTCCGAGGAGATCATAAATTTCCTGCTCCAGGGTTTTGAGGGAGACACGAAACGGCTCTGGGAATCCAATATATTCGGAAAATCCCTGTACGATATCGCGGGGGAAGGAGTTCTCAACAAGCTCAGAAAGATGCCGCTCAGCGCCAGAGCCAAGCTGCAGCAGACTCTTACCCGGATCGTCAACGACGGGGCCGGCTCTTTGATTTGCATAATTATCTGATAAGAATTTCATGCGGGAACGAAAAAAACGTTCCCGCACAGTATTTTTGAACAAATTGACTATTGCTTTTTTGTTCTATCTTCCATATAATGTGTGAAAAATGATTGGGGGCCTGTCAAAATGAAAGAATTGTCCAGAATCTATTCCGCTGTTGCTCCGTCTGCGACTATGGCTGTTGACGCCAAGTTCAAGCAGATGAAAGCCGACGGCGTCCCTGTTGTGGGCTTCGGGGCGGGGGAGCCCGATTTTGATACCCCCGATTTTATTAAGGAGGCCGGTATCCGCGCCATCCAAACGGGACAGACGAAGTATACGCCTGCGGCGGGCACGAACGATGTGCGCCAGGCCGTTGCTTACCGCATCAAGGAAGACTTCGGCGTAGATTACGATTGGAGCTCCATTATCGTATCCAACGGCGCCAAGGCCTGCCTGTTCGCTGTATTTACAACTCTTTTGAACCCCGGCGACGAGGTCGTCATCCCCGCGCCGTACTGGGTCAGCTATACCGAGCAGATCAAGATGGCCGGCGGCGTGCCTGTCACTGTTTTTGCCCCCGAATCCCAGCGCTTCAAGATCACCCCGGAACAGCTGGAGGCGGCTATAACCGACAAGACAAAGGCATTCGTCATCAATAATCCCTCCAATCCCACCGGCATGATCTATACCAGAGACGAGCTCCAGGCGCTGGCGGATATCTGCGTAAAACACGACCTGTACATCGTTTCCGACGAGATCTATTACCGTCTTTGCTATGACGGGAACGAATTTGTGAGCGTTGCCAGCCTTGGGGAGGATATCAAGCGCCACACCATTCTTATTAACGGCGTGTCCAAATCCTATGCCATGACCGGCTGGCGCTGCGGATATGCGGCCTTCGGCGATAAAAACATTGCCAAGATCACCGCCAACGCGCTCAGCCAGTCCATGGGCTCCATCGGCACCATGAATCAGATAGCCATGGCTGCGGCTCTCCGCGGTCCTCAGGACTCCGTGGACGCCATGCGCAAGGTCTTTGAGGAACGCCGAAACTATATGGTAGAGCGTATGAACAGCATCGACGGTGTCAGCTGTATCAAGCCCGACGGCGCCTTCTACATTATGATGAATATCGAAAAGCTCATCGGCAGGACCCTCGGCGGCAGAGTGATCAATACAGCCAGTGATTTCTCCATGGCTTTCCTGGAAAAAGGCCTTGTAGCCGTTGTCGCCTGCGATGCTTTCGGGATCGATCATTTCATCCGCTGGACCTACGCCGCATCTATGGAGAATATCAAGGAAGGTCTCGACCGACTGGAGGCTTTCCTCAAATCCGAGTGACACCTGTACGGCATGACATGGCCGCCGCTCTCATACCTTGTATGGGGGAGGCGGTCTTGCCGTGTTCAAAGCTCAAAACCGGCCTGTATGGGCTCTTTGCGCCTTGCTATCCATATGGATTTGTGTCATAATATCAAACAGTACCTGTCGCAGTGAGGAAACGTCTGCAGCCTCCGCCGGCTCAGATCGCCCGGTGCTGATCCTGGATCCCGGCCATGGCGGTACGGATGGGGGAGCGGTATCCGTAACAGGGGTCAGGGAGAGCTCCATCAACTGGCAGATCACCGACAGGATATATGATCTCGCTCGTTTCATGGGGTTGAAGACGATACGGACCAGAGACCGGGAGGAGATCGAATATCCTCCGGAGCTGAAAACGATCTCCGCAAGGAAAAAATGGGATACCCGGGAACGGACAAGACTCGTCAATGAGACGGAGAACTGCGTCCTGCTCAGCATCCATCAGAACTATTACCCACTTGAACAGCCCCGGGGGATACAGCTCCTATACCGTGATGATGATCTGAGCGTCCGTTTGGCGGAGGCTCTGCAGAGGGAACTGGCGGTCGTCTCACCGGGCTCGGAAAAACGACGGCCTGTCCGCGCCGGGAAGGATATCTATCTGATGACCCACGTCAATAAGCCCGCTGTACTGGTGGAATGCGGTTTTTTGTCAAACCGGGCAGAGGCACTTCTCCTGGAAAACCCTTCGCATCAAAAAAAGACAGCCATGATTATTGCAGCCGTATACTATGATTTCACGGGAGATGAGACGGCTTGAAATCCAAAAACATGTTTTTCTGCACGGAGTGCGGAAATGAGACGGCAAAATGGTCCGGACGCTGCCCGGCCTGCGGCGCGTGGAATACCATTCAGGAAGCGCCTGTTGTATCAAAGCCCGGGAAAAACGCCGTCAAAGCAGCCGCAGCATATCAGCAGAACAGACCTAAGCTCCTTTCCGAACTCGATGAAGGAGAAGAGCTTCGTTTTTCAACAGGATTGAAAGAATTGGACCGTGTTCTCGGCGGGGGAGCCGTCCGGGGATCTCTGGTGCTGTTCGGCGGCGCTCCCGGCATCGGAAAGTCCACGCTGCTACTCCAGGTCTGCGGCTATTTGAAGGATGCGAAGATCCTGTATGTTTCCGGCGAGGAAAGCCAGCGTCAGCTCAAAATGAGATCCAGACGACTGAATGTAGAGGGGAAGAGTCTGTATTTTCTCGCAGAGACAGATATCAATACAGTGGTTCAAAGCGTGGAAGACCTTCAGCCCCAGCTTTTGATCATCGACTCTGTGCAGACCATGTACAACAACGACGTATCATCGGCCCCGGGAAGCATCAGCCAGGTGAAGGACTGTACCATGACGCTGATGCGGCTGTCCAAAAACCTGGGCACGACCGTATTCGTGGTCGGTCATGTGAATAAGGAAGGCGCTATCGCCGGACCCAAGGTATTGGAGCACATGGTGGACAGCGTACTATATATTGAGGGTGACAAAACAACTAACTACAGGATATTGCGGTCTGCAAAAAATAGATTTGGCTCAACCAATGAGATCGGCGTTTTTGAAATGGCCGAAAACGGCCTGCGTGAGGTGCCGAATCCCTCCGAGGTGATGCTCTCGGGCCGTCCGGTAAATGCCTCCGGGACCTGTGTGGCGTGCGTGATACAGGGAACGAGGCCGATTCTGGCGGAGATCCAGGCGCTCCTGACGCCGTCGAGCCTGTCGCAGGCACGACGAAATACCAACGGCGTAGATTTCAACAGGACCATGCTGCTGCTGGCGGTGCTGGAAAAGATCGGCGGACTGCATGTCGGCGGGTGCGACGCATACATAAACGTTGTGGGCGGGTTAGAGCTTGACGAGCCCGCGGCCGATCTGGCGATCGTGCTTGCAATAGCGTCCAGCTTTCGGGACAAGCCCATCGGAGACGATCTGTGTGCCGTCGGAGAGATAGGTCTTACAGGAGAGATCCGCAGCGTACCGAATATCAATCAGCGGCTGCAGGAGATCGCAAGACTGGGATTCAAGCGCTGCGTTATCCCGGCACACTGCAAGGATGATATCAAGACACCGGAAGGATTGAAGCTGCTGCCGGCAAAAAACATCCGAGAAGCAGTGAACGCTGTGGTGATCTGATGAAAGCCCCTGAGAGAACAAGAAGGCTTGAATACCCCAAAAAACTGTTTTACCCCTACTCCAATTTAAACAAAATCTTTATTTTGTTTAATTTCCTCTCGGAAAATAATCCGTCCCCTGCCCTTCGCAGGGGCCGGAAAACAAAATAGCCTTTTTGTTTAATTCCGGGGCTGCGTCTGGTCATCCATCGCAGGAAGCCCGCCCCGAGCTTCCCCGATATCATAAGCCCGGGGCCGCCGTTCTGTCAATTCCTTTTTGACCGATGACCTTGTACACGGTTTGTGTACATGCCTCTCCTCTGCGCTATGGCGTCAGCCATGATGTAAAGCCGGGTCACAGTTTCGCTGGAATGATTCAGCGCCCGGCGGACCTTCTCGACGCTGCCAAAGCGCCGCAGCATGTCTTGCGCATAATCCTTCCTCATGGAGTGGGTCCCGCAGTTCTGCCGGAGCCGGAATGCCTTTTCCGCCCTCTTGATATCCGCCCACACGGCCTGTCGCGTTCTGTGGTTCTTTGTATCGCGTCCGCTCTCAAAGACCCACACGCTCCCGGCCTGCTCCAGCAGCCGCTTCCGCAGCGGCTGCGGCAGTCCGACAAGCTTTGCTTTCCCGGTCTTTGCCTCGGTTATCCAAAACCGAGAGGCCCCGCGCACCTTGTCTGTCCGCAGCGCCAGCGCATCCCCCACGCGCAGCCCGGTATGTAACATCACTTCACACACAAGCCTGTTTGCCGGATTGAGCGACGCTAGAACAAGCTGGAGCTGCTGCCCCAAAATGTGTTCAGCCCTTGCCATGCCCTTTTCTTTTCCTCCTTTTTCCTTCCTATGATAGCCCGTCAGGGGCCCTCGGGGCCCTGCTGCGCGGGCCCCTGTCGTGCCCTTGACAATCCTAAACTGTCAAAGCCTCGGTGAGAGTCCGGTTTTTTGGACTTCCGTCAGCCATTCCTCCCACTCTCCGCCGGGATCGCCCGGCCCAGCCGTCCCCGGCCTTCCGAGAGCGTAGAGCAGCAGCAGCTCTGCTGCCTTCACCCGGTTTCCGCCGGCCTCGGCAGCGTCGCTGATGATATAGGCCAGCGCATCCCTTGCGAGGATCGCAGCGGCCTCCCAGCTTTCGCACGGCTCAAGCGGGATTCGCTGCGGCTCGTTCTGTTCCGTCTTTTTCGTTGCCATTGGTCCCCTCCATTTCTGCGACGTGGAACACGTCCCCCGTCGCCTTCACTGTGTATTCGTATCCGTGGTATAGCTCGGCTGCTTTCTCGAAATCCACGTCCAGCAGCGTTTCAGAGGGCCGCTGCAGCGGTCCGCCGGAATACACCCACCTCCCCCCGATTTTCGCGTCCTGCAGCGTCCCAGCGCCTCCCATGGCCTTTCCGATGTATTTGCTGACATATCCGACGGCTCTGTCATAGTTGCCATATAGCCGGATTGCCGTTGTGAAGCCGTACCGCCATTGGGGCAGATTATAGACGACGTGACCGCCGGCAGCGAGCAGCGCCTCGCGCTTGCGATCGCTGCGCGGTCTCACAGGCCGGCCACCCGTGGCCGGGATGATGGTCCCACTGTCGACGGCTTCGAGCGCATCGTTTATCAGTCCGTGAAAATGGACGGCCCCGTCCTTGTGCCGTTCCGGCACAAGGACATAGGCCAGCCCGGACCGGGCAGCGGTGTTGCGCAGCCAGTTGTTGAGCTTCCGCAGCACTTCGGAATCGTTATAGCGGTCCACCTTCCCAGCGTCGAGCGTGAAGGTCACGAAGAAGGTGAACCGATTCGCCCGGCAGAGCGTGCGAAGATTGGTTTTCGCCCGTCGGATGGAGCGCTGCACACTCTCGGCCTCTCGGGGCGGGATCTGTCCGTTGTCCAGATAACGCCCCTCTCGCTCGGCCGATTCGTATGCTTCTTCATCGGTGATCGGCGGTGCCGATCTCCGATGAGGTCCGCGCTCTTCCCATCCTTCGGCCTTGTAAATGGCACGGCTGCAGACGTGCAGCGTGTGCCGTCCATCCGGCCACGTAACGAGCTTCGCATTATGAAGTACATCCGCATCCGTGGAGGCGATTTCGTCCATGAAGCGCATGATCATCCCGTTATTCTCTCCCATCGTCCTGCCTCCTGACGTCTCAGGTCGTTGCACTCCGAGACGTCCATGTCGTTGTCCTCGTGATACAATAACGTCCCTATATCAAGTAGTGCTCGCCGCCGACAACGGCGGCTGCGCTGATGCGGGCCCGCCCCCTTCGGGGGCTGATGCCCGTTCGGGCAGCGGCCTTCGGCCTTGGGCCCGCCGCATCGCCGGAAGGCGGATGCAGCGTCCGGGGGTTATGGGCCGGGGCCCCCGTTGCCCCCTCGGGGCTGCGGCCCCGGGGGGCAGCGCCCCGGACCCATC
>JAEEGL014122534.1_pt1 | contig 17148 bp, 16 predicted proteins | sample 9134231 | NCBI WGS metagenome assembly JAEEGL01 (sample SAMN16246548, study PRJNA631951) | gut metagenome | biome: gut microbiome; feature: rumen; material: fiber-attached | host: Bos | place: Iran: Karaj | collected 2018-10
AGTACGAGAATCAACGCAAAAACCTTTTTCATGTTCTCTCCTCCTATAGCATAGTCCAAGTAGTAAACAAGAGCATAAAAATATGTTAACGCCTCAAAATGGCGGGCGTTCCAACCAGAAAAAAATCGCAGTTGAGCCACAATATTCCTTACGCAGAAAGAATTATACCATGTCAGTATACATAATTCAACAGGAATATGCACTATTTAGTATTTTTGTATGCTTTTTGACACTCTTTAATTATCTTAAGTGCTTCTGCTTTTCCATGATAGTCTTCGACTTTTACTTTCATTCCCTCTAATTTTTTGTAGTTTTCAAAGAAATTCTTAATTTCTTTTAACGTAAAATCTGCAACATCTCCAAGCTTATTAACTCCATCATATCTTGGATCGCAGTCTGTTACAGCTATTACCTTATAGTCTAAAAGACCTTTATCTATCATAGTTAAATATCCTATTACTCTAGCTGGAACCATGCAACCTGGATATGAAGATTCTGTTGATAAAACTAAAATATCAAGCGCATCCCCATCTGGAGATAATGTGTTTTCTATAAAACCATACTCTGCTGGATATCCCATAGCAGAATACAAAACTCTATCTAGTCTCATTCTTCCAGTTGCCTTATCAATTTCATATTTGTTTCTTGACCTATAAGGTATTTCAATTATTGCATTTACTACATCATCTTTTTTTTGATTCATAATTATTCTCCTTCTGGTTTTAAAATTATAAACGTCCCTCAAGTACACTATAAGATAAAACATCATGTTTCATATAAGCATATCGCATACTATTTATTCTTTGTTTTTAAATATCTATCCTCTTCCGAATAAATACAGCCACAATACTTTTGCATATAAAGTCCTGCATCTCTTGCCATTTGTTGACCTTCGCGAAATCCTACTCTAAAGTCAAAATATACAAATTCTATATCATACTCTTTTGATAGCTCTTCACAGACTTTTATTATTTCATCATGTTTTTGATAAATGCTTACTAAAAGTGTAGTGGTAAAACAATCATAACCATGTTCCTTGGCATATTTCACACTTGTTTCTAGTCTTTTTCTATAACAATATGAACACCTGCCATCAATATCATCTACTACTGACTTTGTAAATTCTCTTATTCCATAATAATCTTCAATAACAAGAGGAACTCCAACCATAGAAGTATATTTTTTAAGGCTTTCTAGTCTCTCTTTATATTCTGTATATGGGTGTATGTTTAAATTATACCAATAACTAGTTATGTCTTCATATCCTTCTTCGCGAAGCCTTTTAATAACATATGTCGAACATGGTCCACAGCAAGTATGCATTAAAATCTTTTTCATGTTAATTTCTATCCACCTTTTCAATAATTACTCAAATATATTATGTCATTATGCTAGTTGCTTTTCAAGCCGTAAAAAAGTATAAAAAAATCCGGCAAGCAATTTGCTTGCCGGTAAGCTCCCGCTCGATGGCGATCCACCCTCTCGCGGGAAAGAGCAGGGTTAACGGCGTGGCTCCGCCGTTAGATTGTTCACACTTTCGACTTTGGATGTCACTCCATTGTCTTGTTACCCTCCAAAAAGGATAAACGATGCCGTGTCACACCGCGTGTCGATGGTGTACGCTCCTTTCATCGGTAGCAATACAACCGCGGGAAATCGACACCTTCATAACCAACCCTGCTGTCTTAGGACGCCCTCACAAGAGATATAGTGAGGACGCCGCCTCACCTTAATACCTCTGCTTGACATATACACACCGGCGCGCCGCCAGTACATATACCGCTTTTCAGTGAGAACAAAATGTCCTTCGACGCCCCATATGTTAACATAAATTAGGAGGCTTGTCAAGAATTTTTTAGGAAATAAAAAAAATGCCCGAAACGGGCATTAAAATAAGGTTTCTTGAGATTCATCTGCTGATTTATTGTTATTTTCTTTAAAACTTACTCCTAAATGCTGAAAAGCTGAAGGAGTAGCCATACGTCCTCTTGGAGTACGGTTTATATAGCCAATTTGCATCAAATATGGCTCTATAACGTCTTCTACGGTATCTGTGTCCTCTCCAACTATTGAAGCAATTGTATCTAGCCCAACTGGACCACCCGCAAAGTTTTTGATTATTGCTTCTAAGTACTTTCTGTCATTGTTATCTAGGCCAATTTCATCAACTTCTAGACTAGTTAATGCCAAATCCGCAACTTCGTCTGTGATAACTCCATCATTTTTTACTTGTGCAAAATCTCTTACTCTTTTTAGAAGTCTATTTGCAATTCTCGGAGTTCCACGACTTCTAGATGCTATCTCCTCTGCACCTTTATCGGTAATCTCAATATTTAGAATTCCTGCCGACCTTTTAACAATAGCCTTAAGTTGCTCTGTAGTGTACATTTCAAGTCGATTTATAATACCAAATCTATCTCTTAATGGAGATGATAAACTTCCCGCTTTTGTAGTAGCACCAATTAGGGTAAACTTTGGAAGATCTAATCTTATCGACCTTGCACTAGGACCTTTACCAATAATAATATCAAGCGAAAAGTCTTCCATAGCTGGATAGAGAATTTCTTCAACGCTTCTATTTAGTCTATGTATTTCATCAATAAATAGAACATCACCTGGATTTAAGTTAGTTAAAAGTGCTGCTAAATCGCCTTGCTTTTCAATTGCAGGTCCTGATGTAATTCTGATGTTTGCTCCCATCTCGTTTGCAATTATTGCTGACAAAGTTGTTTTTCCAAGTCCTGGAGGTCCATATAGTAATGTATGGTCAAGAGGCTCTTCTCTTTTTTTGGCAGCTTCAATATATATTTTTAAGTTTTCTTTTATTTTGTCTTGGCCAACGTAATCATCAAGCTTTTTAGGTCTTAAACTATTTTCGATGTCTTCATCTCCGTTGGAAAAGCCAGGGCAAATAATTCTCTCTTCTTCCTCATCCATACTTTTGTACCTCTCAATAACTAATTATTATTGTTATTATTATTTGATTTTTTCATAACTAATTTATATTCGGAAACTATATATGCTATTAAAGCTATAACAACAAACACTGCAGATAGTGCCTGTGAAATCCTTATATCGGTGTTCCAAATATAAAGTGAATCTGTTCTTAATCCCTCAATGAAGAATCTTGCAATTCCATACAAGATAAAATACAAGTATGTAATCTGTCCATTAAATTCTCTCTTTTTATATAATGCCGTTAGGATAAAGAATATAAGTAACGTGCAGATTGATTCATAAAGAAATGTTGGATGAACATACTTGTACTCACCTAACGTTTCATTATATAAACCCATCTTCAAAAATGAATTTGTTTCTGTACCATAAGCTTCTCTGTTTACGAAGTTTCCCCATCTTCCTATGGACTGACAAAGTGCTAAATACGGAATGCAAAAATCTGCAACTTCTAAAATTCTAACTTTTTTAGCTTTGCAATAAATGGCTCCTGATACATATCCACCAATTATTCCACCATAGATGGCAAGTCCGCCGTTCCAGATTTTAAAAATATCTGAAAGATGACTTCCATAATAGTCCCAATGAAATGCACAGAAGAAAAGCCTTGCACATACTATTCCACATGGTAACATGATAAGAACTAAATCTACTATAAAGTCCCACGTGACCTTATTAGAAAATCTATCTATCTGAGAACTATTTTTAATTCTAAAGTAAGCTAGAACAAGTGCTAGTACAATTCCACACATTATTATAATCCCATACCAATAAATAGGTTTATCGCCTATGTGGAAGGCAACCCTATCTATGTTAAACTCTAATCCAAGATTTGGAAATAATACTGGTTTCATAATTTCTCCTTAGTGTAAATTAATATTGAATTCCCCATAAAACTAATTTTGAAGCTTCTTTTCCACAAACTATGCACTTATCATCAATTTTTTCGCCATTTAATATGCATCTTGATTTCGTTCCACGAATTTCTTTCATTCTAAGCTCGCAAGCCTCGTCGCCACACCACATAGCTTTTATAAAGCCTGGGTGATTATTAATGATGTCTTCTACTTCAGAAAGATTGTGACACTCATAAGTCATTTTGTTCTTTCTCTCAAGTGCTTTATTAAACATGTCTTTTTGCATTGTTTCCATTAAGTTATTTGTATAAGCAACAATGTCTTCATCAATAGATACTTGGAATTTCTCCTTTGTATCACGTCTTGCAACTGTGATTTGACCATTCTCTAAATCTCTTGGTCCAACCTCAATTCTAACAGGTATACCATTTACTTCTGCCTCGGCAAACTTAAATCCTGCAGACTTGTCAGTGTTATCTATGTAGCAATCTATTCCAGCCTCATTTAGTTTATTATATATTTCCTCTATTTTTGCTTTAACTTTTTCATCATCTTTAATTGGAATAATAGCAACCTTAGTTGGAGCAATTTTTGGTGGAAGTACTAATCCATCATCATCACTATGTACCATAATAAGCGCACCAATCATTCTAGTAGTTGTACCCCAAGATGTTTGATAAGCATATTCTAATTCATTGTTTTTATTTAAAAATTGAATGTTGTATGCCTTTGAAAACTTTTGTCCAAAGTAGTGGCTCGTTGAAGATTGAAGTGCAACGCCATTGTACATTAGAGCTTCTACCGTAAGAGTATACTCTGCTCCAGCAAACTTTTCTTTTTCAGTTTTTCTTCCAGTCATGACTGGAATTGCTAAATAGTTTTCAAAGAAATCTTTGTATACATTTAACATTTGAAGTGTTTCTGCTTCCGCTTCTTCAGCCGTAGCATGAACTGTATGGCCTTCTTGCCATAGGAACTCTCTACTTCTTAAAAATGGTCTTGTTTCTTTTTCCCATCTAACAACATTTGCCCATTGATTATACTTTACTGGCAAATCTCTATAAGATTTAACTTTTTGCGAATAATAATCACTAAATAATGTTTCACTAGTAGGTCTTACACAAAGTCTTTCTTCAAGTTCTTTTGCGCCACCATGTGTAACCCATGCAACCTCTGGAGCAAATCCATTAATAAGTTCGCCCTCTTTTCTCATCAAAGATTCTGGTATAAAAAGTGGTAAATATACATTTTTATGTCCTGTTTTTCTAAACATATCATCTAATATTTTTTGCATCTTTTCCCAAATAGCATATCCATTTGGTTCAAAGATGGTACACCCTTTTACAGATGAATAATCGCAAAGATGTGCTGCCATTACAACGTCTGTATACCATTTAGCAAAGTCCACATCTCTACTTGTAATTGCTTTATTAGCCATAATAATCATTCCTTTTGTTATAAAGTTTTATAAATTTTACTCTCAAAATCGCTATTTTGCAAGTTTTTTCAGTCATTTGGAAGCACCGTAGAAACCGCCATATTGTTTGTGTCAAAGTGTTCCTTCAAGACTTGCAAAACATAGTCTTTTTCTATCGTTTTATATGCTTCAATAAAGTCAAATGAATTAACTCCCTTGAAGTAGTCTGATGTAAACGCTCTTGCGGTGTTAATAGAATCATTAAACGTCCTTACATAGCCACCATATAGTGTTTTCTTAGTTCTTTCAAAGATGGCATCTGATATGCCTTCTGCCTTTAGTTTTTCTATTTCATCAGTTATTCTTTTTACAACTTTATCAACATTTTCGCTTTCAAAACTAAATGCCGAAAAAGCATAGTCTTCTTCAAAAGTGAATTCTCCGCCAATTGATTTTGTAATAGTTCCGTCTTTATAAAGTTCTTCAAACACATTAGAGCTATCACCTGCAATGATTGCAAGAAGAATCTCTATAGCAACGTCTCTTTTAACTAAATCATAATTGTCTTCACTATATCCTGCTTTTCTAAGTCTTTGAGCTTTAGTATCTTTGAATCCTATCGCCGTCATTGGAATACTAACATCCATCTTCTTTTCGATTTTTTTGTTAAATACTCCTGGTGTAATTTCCCCATAGTATCTTTCAATTGCAGGCTTTTCTTTTTGGCTCTTTACTGAAATTTTAATCTTTTCTAATACCCTCTCGGGATCAACATCACCAGAAACACAAATAACCATGTTAGAAGGATCATAGAACGTGTTGTAGCACCTATATAGTATTTCTGGAGTTATTTCACCAATTGATTCTACTGTTCCAGCTATGTCCTTTGTAACTGCATGTTTATCGCCATACAAAGCATATAGCAAATCAAAATAAACCTGCCAATCAGGGTCGTCATCATACATTTTTATTTCTTGCGCAATTATCCCTTTTTCTTTAGTAACATTTTCATCTGTTAAATATGGGTTTTGCACAAAAGATAATAATATATCAAAAGCCTCATCAAACCTTGAATTGCAGCTAAACAAGTATGCTGTATGATTAAATGAAGTATATGCATTTGCATTAGCACCTACTTTTGATAATTTGTCCAATGCATTAATTCCATCTTCTTCCTCAAAGAGTTTGTGCTCCAAAAAGTGAGCTACACCATCGGGAACAGTTGTAATTGTCTCTTCTCCGGGGGCTTTGAACTTGTAATTCAATGACCCAAAATGTGTGGCAAATGTTGCATAATAGTTCACTGCTCCCTTTTTGGGTAATATAATTACATCTAGTCCATTTTCTAAATGTTCATAGTATAGCTTTTCATTTAGTTTTTCTTGTACCATATTATTTGTTCCTTTCACAATATGAAAAGTCTTTAATTCAAGTGATTTAAGGTCACTTTACTATGCCGTTAAAAAATATGTGATTTTATGTTCTAATCTATTTGCTACGTTTAGTATATCTTCTAGCTTTATAGCATTAATATTCTCTATTGCTTTTTCAATATCCTCATTTGACGATAATAGCTTTTGACCTATGCACCAGCCTATCATCGCTGATTGAGAATCTTTAAAAGAATTAAGCTTTGTAGTTAAATTTACTTTCGCATCACTTAATTCTGTTGCTGAAATATTGCCGACCTTCATGTCATCTATTTCTTTTAATATAGATTCTTTTGCTATATCAAAATTTTCATTTTCTATTCCTGCATAAACAAACATTGCACCTTTATGCTTTAAGTACTGTGAATGAATTGTATATGCTAGGCTCTTCTTTTCTCTAACATTGTTGAATAGTTTAGCGCTTGCACTTCCTCCAAGAATAGTGTTGTATACAATCATTGAATAAAAATCTTTTTCTAAGTCTTGCGAATCTAACAAGTAGCCTAATACTATCTTTCCTTGAGTAACATTTTGAGATTCTTTTACTTCCCTATATTCACCAAGTTTATCTGAACATAGTTTGTCATTCTTAGCTTCTTTGCATTCTCTATCTATAGTCGCAAAATCTTCTTTGAGAATACCAGCTACTTCATCTATATTTGCATTACCAGATAAATAGATTTGTATTTGAGCTTCTTTAAGCATTTCTTTGTAGTATTTATATAATTCTTCTGGAGTGATGCTTGTTAAGTCTTCTACATATCCAAATTTATATAATCCATAAGGTTTGTCTTGGTACATTTCTTCTACTGCGCGTGATGATGAATACTCCGCTTTGTCATTTATTCTAGATTCGATTATTTCTTTTAATGTTCCTTTTTCTTTTTCTACGTATTCTGCTTTAAATGCGCCATCTTCCAATAACGGATGTAAAATAATATTATCTAGCAGTTTAACCATTTCCTTTATGATGTCGCTATCATCTAGTGTGTATTCATTTGAAATTCCGTCCATAACAAACTGTATTAGTGCCTTATCGCCAATTTTATCAGTCGTTGCATCAAAAGACGCACCATACATTTCTTCTAATTTGACAGAAATCTCTTTCATGCTAGGATATTTTTCTGAACCTCGTCTTAAAACTAATGGAACAAGAGCATTTTTCGTGATAGTCTCTCTGTCTAGTTTTGTTATTATATTTACAACAATATAATTAGTTTTAAACCTATTTGTATCTATGAAATGAAGAACAATCCCATCATTTATAGTTATTTCTTTCATACTATAGATTCCTTTCTATTAGTCCTCTTTTTTTAATATTTCTGCGATTTTTTTCGCAGGGGTTCCAGGGAAAGCCAAAATCATTGACTTGTCCGGAATTTCTTTATTTTTTCTAACTGTAGCTTTTAAACCAATGTTGCAGTTATTTCCAATAGTTGCTCCTGGCATAATGTATGTTTCAGCACCTATTAACGTGTTGGAACCTATTTTAATGTTGCCAAGAATTAACTTGTCACCTTCAAAAATATGACACGAAATGCTCGCATCTCCACCGATAACTACGTTATCTCCAAGTTCAAGAAGATATGCATCACTTAGTTTAGGTGAATTAATGAATACATTTTTGCCAATTTTTGCACCTAGAATTTTGTAAAATAATCTGTTCCAAACAGTTCCTGATACGTAAGGCAATACCATGTTTAATAAAATTACATGAAGTCCAGAGTATACTATCCATCTTGCAAATAATGGAGAGCTTGTAGAATATCTACCAGGTTTGAAACCGATTGTAAGTATTCTCTCAAATATTGCAAAAACGATTAGTGCAACTATGAAAAACATATAAACAGATGCTCCAATGCACAAAGCTAGTAAAAATACATTTAGAAGACTAGTAGGAGGCACTATTTTATACATTGTGTAAATAAAAAAAGCAGATGGTGTAAGCGATATACCAATTACAGCACCATAAAACGCATAAACTAAAATAGACATTATGGCATTGCATATTGGATCTGCCATTAAAGCTGACAACAATTTTTTCATTTGTATCTCTCCCTTTTTTGCAAAATATCGTAGTGGCGACCATTGGTCGCCATGGACAGCACTGCTGTCCGCTACAAACATTATACCAACCTCGTTATGACGAACATCGCTCGCCATGGACAGCACTGCTGTCCGCTACACAATATATATAATATCAAAAAAAGCCCTAAATTTAAAGCGGAAAATCGGGTTTGTGACTTTTATGTGAATTTTAGCACTCTCATATTGACAGTGCTAATTTTAGAGATATAATGTAGTTGTAAGTTAAATAAAAAGCGTTGAGTTGCAAGCACTCTACCGCTTAACTTACTTATTATTTACCAACTACTACTTAGTATTGTTCCGCATATGGTGTTAATGCTGAAGGTACTAAATAGCCAAATAAATAACTTATAGAAAGGATGATTTATATGTTTATGATACCTAGAAGAAACCACGACTTAGATTTGTTGGATGATGTTTTTGATGATCCATTTTGGGGGAGCCATCATTCTTTCCCAAGACTTGAAGAAACACATTTGATGAAGACAGATATTAAAGAGCTAAAAGACAAATTTGAAATTACTATGGATTTGCCTGGCTATGAGAAAGAAAACATTGAAATGTCTATTGAAGATGGCTACTTAACAGTTCATGCTAAAACAGAGAACGAAAAAGAAAACAAAGACGATGGCAAATTTGTTAGAAAAGAAAGATTTTATGGTGAGTGCTCAAGAAGCTTCTATGTAGGCGAAGATGTTACAGAAAGTGATATTAAGGCATCATTTAAGAACGGAACATTAAAAATTGACGTTCCTAAAAAAGAAGAAAAGAAAGCTCTTCCAGAAAAGAAATATATTACAATTGAATAATCCCCTAAAAAAAGGTGGTCAAGAAATTGACCACCTTTTTTATTAAAACATCTTAAATATAGCAGCTAAAGCAATTGCTGAAAATGGGGCAATAGCAACAAATAATGACTTTGTTACGAAATTAATTAGAAAAATAAGTGCTCTATCTTTCCAGCTCATATCTATCCATGAGGCTGTGACAAATGCTATAAGAGCAAAAACGGCAAAAATAACAATCCATTCTAAAAACCGTTGTGGAAGGCTTTGCTTTCCACTTGGCGACCTGTAATCGCCCCTACTTTTCATATATCAGATTACGATGTATAATATACGCATATTATACCATTGGAGTTTTGAATATGACAATAAAACTATTAGGAAAGATTATTATATCAATTATACTAATAATTAGTGCAATTCAATTATTGATTATCTTTGTTGACGAAAACAAGAAAGTAAACTATATGTCAAATGCACCTTTTGGGAATATAGGTGGCTCAGAGATTGAATTAAATAAAAAGATTGCTCAGGAAATTCCAACTGTTTATTCTGCGATTGCTGCATATCCTTTTTCATCTAGCATAGTTGAAGCAACAATTGATAGTAAATACTACAAAGATGAGCTAAAACATGTTTCGACTCAAGAAGCATATCAAAGCATAGTAGATAACATTGCTGACATAGCCATTGCATCAGAAACGTCAAAAGAACAGCAGAGAATAATCAACAACATAGACGATATTGAAATGATACCGATAGCAAAAGATGCGTTGGTTTTCTTCATAAATAAAAGCAATAATACCGACTCTTTTACAGTCCAAGAACTTAAAAATATTTATAATGGAAACAACCTAGATTATTCACCTTATAGCTTACAAACAGGCGTTGGTGGAAGTGAAGAATGCTTCTCGAGAATAGTTGATAACAATGCGTTCTCAAATATTCCTGAACAAGTTGCTTATGATATGAAAAACATAATAGATAGAGTTGCAAACAATGCTTCCGGAATCGGATATGCATTTAATCAGTTTTATTCAAAAATGTATAAAAGACTTAACACTAAGAAGTTAAAAATAGATAGTGTTTCTGCAGATTATGAAAATATTATTTCCGAAAAATATCCTTTGCTTTTTAATATTTATTTTATTTATAGGAAGTCAAACAACAATCCAAATATAAAGATAATGCTTGATTTTCTTAAGTCAGAGCAGGGAAAAGAATTAATAGAAGCAAATGGATTAGCAACTATTGGCTCATAAAAGCCTGGCGGTAGACTAACCTACCATCAGGCTTTTTGTGATTTTCAAATATTATTGTTTTAATAAATAGACACATGCACAATGTTAGATATAATACTCCCCATTATAACTGCTAAAACATTAATTATAAATGCTAGTAAAAAACTGTTTGTTTTTTTGTATGCTAATTTACATTTATAAATGAATCCCTCGATTATAATGCTCGCAACAATTCCTAATAAACCCAAAAGAGCAAGCGTTATTACTGAATTTATTAAATCAAAAGAATATAGTATTCCGACTATTGCTAGTAAACACATCTTGATTGCCAGATTTGAAAATATAACTATGCAACGATCGTATTTACTCATTTTGAAAAAAAGAGTTACAAGAAATACTCCCAAAGCAAAGAGAAAAGCAACTCCTGCTATTCTTGTTCCTGTTGTGATACCTTCACTAAACGCATATTCATGAACAACATCGTAATAATTATCTACAATCGCCATAGCTATTTTTCCCCCTCTCCTTTTGTATTATCGCTTTTTGTATTTTTCTTAGAGGCAATAACTATAGCAACTACAGAAATAGCAACTATAATTAAAACTGCTATAACTAACCCAACATAATAACTCGGTAGATAAACGTGTTTCTCAATTACCATATCAGCAAAGCAAATACCAAACAAACTAAGCAACGTACCTAATATTAAAAATAGATAAGATACTCTCGATAATAATTTTTTCATATTCTCCTCCCTACGGATAGTTTTTTATTATACCAACTATGCTAATAGTCCATTCATATCTTTAATTATTTGCTCTTTATTCATGTTTTTACCGATGAATACAAGCTTTACCATTCTGTCTCCAACTTCTTCATCCCATTCTTTCATAGCATCTGGCTGAGATTTAAGAATTTGTTCTAGTTCATTCTTGGGTGCCGTTGCAAGCCAAAAACCAGATTCATTAAGCTTCATTTGTCTGCCTGCTTGCTCAAACAAGTACGACATATTGTAGTCATTTGCAAACCAAACTAAGCCCTTACAACGAATAACCTCTTTAGGAAAATGATTATTAACATAGTCTTCAAACTTTTTAGAACTAAATGGTTTTCTAGACATGTATACAAATGTTGAAATACCATATTCTTCTGCTTCGCCCTCTTCTTCGTTGTGCTCATGATCGTGATGATGCTCGTGGTGGTGTTCATGATGGTCATGTTCATCATGGTCATCATCGTCATCATCATCATCTTCTTCAACTTCTTTATCAAGTCCTTCAACCCATCCAGCAGAAGCAGCAGTTTTTTCAAAATCGAAATTGCAAGTGTCAATTACCATTTTGACATCTACTTTAGCATAATTTGTTTCAATTATTCTAGCATTAGGTTGAAGGTTTTTTATAACTTCTTTAATTTCTGCAAGCTGTTCTTTTGAAACTTCATCAACTTTGTTTAGAATAATCAAATTACAAAACTCAATTTGTTGAATCAATAAGTTCTCTATGTCTTCTTCATCTAAATTTTCTTTCTCTAAATCTTTTCCAGAGCCAAACTCGTCAGCAAGTCTCATTGCATCAACTACTGTAACAACGTTATCAAGCCTGCAAATCTTTCTTCCTGCCTGCTTTTCCAGGCTGTCTTCTAAGAACGAGATCGTCTGAGCTATAGGCAAAGGCTCACAAATACCAGAAGCCTCAATTAGTATATAATCAAACATTCCTGTTTTTAATATATCTACAATTTGAGATATCAAGTCTTCTTTAAGTGTACAGCAAATACAACCATTTGAAAGAGGAACAACCTTACCCTTGTCTTCTTCTTTTATAAATCCACCATCAGAAATAAGCTTGGCATCAATGTTAACTTCACCAATATCGTTAACAATTACTGCAACTTTATATCCTTCTTGATTTGTTAATATATGATTCATTAGTGTTGTCTTACCTGCTCCAAGGTAACCTGTAAGCACGGTAATAGGTACTACTTTATTCACTTTATTCCTCCTAGAATTAGAATATTATTTGATTATTAAGTTCCCCAACCTACTGGCCAATATCCACTATCTGCTGCAGGTACTGGAGTAAGCTTACTTCTCTTTGGTGTAGCTGTAGGCTTAACCGGCACTGCAGTTGGTGCTGCTGTAGGAGCAGGCGTAACAACTTGAGGTGGTGGTGTATTAATCTGTGGAGCAGGTGTAGGAGTAGTTTCTTTTGCTTTAGTTCCAATTGCAATTATTTTATCTGTTGCTTTATAAATATCTGCTTTACCTGAAACAAGTTCTCTACTTATCTGCTTTCCTGTCTTACTATCTTTTAGAACTTTATATACTTCAACCTTGTAACCTTTAACTGGTTGCTGAACAACGCTTTGGGTTCCAACTAGCATTGTTGGATCTTCCTTGTGTTGTGTTGAAGGTTGATAGGTTTCAAGAATTACTTTTTCAATTACGACATTAGGCTCGTTCTCCTCTTTCTTACCGAGAATTTGAGCTGTTGCAACTCCATTCTTAGCTGAAGTCACAATCTTAACTGGTGAATTTCTGTCATTCATAAATTTAAAATCTATAGATCCCCATGCAACAGTTGCGTCTAGGCCTGGTTCAACATATTCTGGCCAGAACATATGGTTTGTTCTATCAACAACTTTAAGATTTGCTTTTAGCACGGCATTATATAGTGTAGAAGAAATCTGACAAATTCCTCCACCTAAGCCGTCTACAACCTCTCCACCAGAGTAAATATGTGCCATTTTGTAACCACGAGCGGAAGTTCTTTCACCAACAGTTTCATTGTATGAGAATGTCTCACCTGGTAATAATATTGTTCCGTCTATGCTTTCTGCAGCAAGTCTTAAGTTTGTAGATCTATTAACATTTGACTGTGCATAGTTTGTCTTAAACGAAGCCAAAACATCTGCAAATAATACTTTCTCTAGATTCTCTGTTGTAACGTCTGGAGCCTCTTTAATAAGTTTTATTGTAGTGCTTTCATCTGGTTTCAATTGGTTATATTTTGCATTTGCTTCACTCTTGCTAAACGAAACACCTATAACCTCTTTTTTGTATTGACCACCTGATGTAAACTCAGCGTCTTGCTTTTGAACGTATACGGTATCATATAGCCAATCGATGTCTATCCTTTGGCAATTATTTACAGTAGCTTCAACCTCGATAATTGCAGATTCTGAATCTTCTTGTGATTCTTCGATAATCTTTTCAATTACATGATTGTACTTAGGTGCAACTCCATCATGACCCTTTGTGATAATAATATAGTCTCCGCTTAGTTTGTATGTATCATCAACTGCTTTATCTCCTGATGAACCAACTAATGAATCAACCTTTTCTCTAACTATATCTTCATTAACAGTTATATCCTCAGAAAAGTCTTTCTTCTCACCAAAGATACTCTTTATAACGTTAGTAGCTTGAGTAAAGAAGTCTGTACTACGTCCATAAGCTAGTGCATCATCAACAACTTTTTTAGGAATATTAAGCTCAACATCTTCTCCATCAACTATTAAATAGTTGTTGTTAAAAGATAATTTGTATTCCTTCTCTCTAGCTTTATTTCTATACTCTTCAATTAGGCTTCTAGCTTCATCCTCAGTTTTATCGCTTAAATCAATCTTATACGCACTGACACCCTTAAAAATCTTGTTGGAATTTCCTCTAGCATATGCAATGCCAAATACTGCACCAACAATTAATACCAACAATAAGATAACAATTACAATAGCAATAACGGGTTTTGGTATACCGGCTTTGTGAATGATTCTACTCATACAATGACCTCTTTCTATAAATAATAATAAAAATAAAAAAACGCATTAAAACTGCAAATTCAATCTATTGTATTTTACCATAATAGGTTGTCAAAAACAACAAAATGTTCGTATTTTTTATGCTTTTTAAAGCGCCTTTTTCTCTCTATTTTTCGGTTTTTTTACAAGATTATAGTACACTTGTAAAAAACCCAAATTATTAATATAATAAAAGGAGATGTTGTTTCAAAAAATGGACTAAGGAGGCTACAACTTGAACATATCTGACAGTATTCATTTTGATGGTGTTAACCTGTTTGCTGGGCAAACGTCAAAAATAATATATAATGGCTTCTTAGCTCAAGACGAGCCAGAGGAGATTTACATGCACTATGGCTATGGCTATAATTGGGAAAATTTGCAAGAATTAAAGCTTGTAAAAGGTCCTTCTGGATATGAGGGAGATATTACGTTCATTAGAGCAGATGAACTTAATTTCTGCTTCAGGTCACAAAATGGTAAATGGGACAATAATAATAGGCAAAACTTTATTGCAACTATTGATCCAGCACCAATCTTGAGAGGTCCAAAAATAAATTATCTTGATTCAGAAATACCTACACTTAAAAAAATCTACTATCTTAAGAAAAAAATAAAGCTTACATTTTATAAGCTTTTCTCTGGAATATCAAAACTATTCTCGGGGAAATTAAAGACATAATACTACGAAAGGAGAGGAATAATTAGCTTGCTAATTGTTCAAACGTTATGAGTAAAACTGTACTAATCACTGGTGGTTCTAGAGGAATAGGGAGAACAATGGTATACGCTTTTTCTAAGGCTGGCTATAATGTTCTTCTTAACTTTAATAAATCGGAAGCCATTGCAAATGAAATTGCTAGAGAACTTCCTAATGTTAAGGTGTATGGCGCAGACGTTGCAGACCAAAATAGTGTAATAAACATGATTGAATATACAAAAAATGTTTTTGGCTCAATAGACGTTCTTATTAACAACGCTGGAATTTCTTGCACAGGGCTTCTTCAAGACATATCTATTGATGAATGGAATAGAGTCATAGCAACTAATCTTACAGGTACTTACAACTTGTGCAAAGCAGTTCTTCCAGAAATGATAAGCAAAAAAGATGGCTCTATTATAAATATTTCTTCCGTTTGGGGAATTTGCGGAGCAGCAAATGAAGTTGCTTATTCTGCATCAAAAGCAGGTGTAATTGGGCTTACAAAGGCTCTAGCAAAAGAATTAGGTCCTAGCAACATTAGAGTAAACTGTATAGCACCCGGGATAGTTATGACAGATATGACTTCAGACCTTACCATGGAAGAGCTTGATGATATCACATCACAAATCCCGCTTGGAAAAGTTGGCTCAACCGATGATGTAGCAAATCTTGCATTATTTTTAGCTGACGAAAAATCAAGCTATATTACTGGACAAGTTATTTCGCCAAATGGCGGCTGGGTGATATAGAGCTGCGCAGATTTAAAAGCTTAAATGGCGTGTGCAATTGACTAAGATTCTTAAAAGTGCCGTGAGCAATATGTATATAAATTCTAAAAATCGAATGCTACGACTTCACAGAATGCCTAATAAAGTAGTCGCACAAGCAATGGAAAATTTTTCAGGAACCAGCGGAAACGCACCTAAAAAATTTTCCTATTGCTTTGTAGCTTTAGAACTTTATAAGGCATTCTTGTTCGTCTTCACGCGATTTTCGAATTTCTATACATAATACTCACGGCATAATTAATTGGTAGATAATGGATTTTTTAAAGATCGACCTTTTGCCTACACTAGTAACTCCTTGTAGACATCACTTTTGCGCATCCCTTTTTGCTTCGCGACAATCTTCATGGCTTCTTTCTTATCCATTCCTTCGCTTAAGTACTTGTACATTAGTTCTTTTACGCTTTCAGTAGCGATTTCTTCCTCGGGGTTCTTCTCTTTCTTTTCTATAAGCACTACAAACTCACCTTTAATATCGTTTTCATCAAAGTAGCTAATTGCTTCGTCTATAGTAAAGCGCAAGAACTCCTCGTGAATTTTTGTAAGTTCTCTAGCCAACGTTATTCTTCTATCTCCACCAAAATAATCCTTCATATCACCTAATGTGTATTTAAGTTTATGAGGTGCTTCATATAGAATAATCGTTCTGCATTCATTTTTAAGTTCCTCGAGTCTTTGTCTTCTACCTTTTTTGTTCATAGGTAAAAAGCCTTCAAAAACAAATCTTGTAGTATCAAATCCAGAACAAATTAGCGCTTGTACAAACGCGCAAGAACCTGGAATTGGAATTACTCTAATGTTATTCTCTATACATGCACGAACCAAGTCTTCACCAGGGTCTGATATTCCTGGAGTGCCTGCATCTGATACAACAGCAAGGTTCTTACCAGAATTCAACAAATCTATAACATAATCTATTTTAACGCCTTCATTGTGCCTGTAAAAACTGATTAGCTTTTTAGATATTTCAAAATGATTTAACAGTTTTAAAGTTTTTCTTGTATCTTCAGCAAGTATTAAATCAACTTCCTTTAGAGTATTAAGTGCTCTAAAAGTTATATCCTCCAAGTTCCCAATTGGCGTCGC
>JAEEGL014535695.1_pt1 | contig 17148 bp, 10 predicted proteins | sample 9134231 | NCBI WGS metagenome assembly JAEEGL01 (sample SAMN16246548, study PRJNA631951) | gut metagenome | biome: gut microbiome; feature: rumen; material: fiber-attached | host: Bos | place: Iran: Karaj | collected 2018-10
ACCCTCGCACCACGGTTGGGTATCGTTGGACGAACAGGGCGTGTTTGAAAAAACAGGCGTTTATCCGAACCAAATTGCGGATTTTTTGGCACTGATCGGCGACACCGCCGACAATTATGTGGGTATTGCGGGCGTCGGTTCGAAAACCGCCGCATCCTGGTTGCAATGTTACGGTTCGATTGAAGGGATTTTTAAAAATCTCAAAACCTTAAAGCCGGAACGTTTTCGGTTAATTTTGGAACAATCGCGCGATTTATTGCGTCGCAATCAAGCCCTGGCGACGCTGGAACGGCGTACGGAGCTTATTCGGGACCAAATTCCTCTTTTGGCAACACTTCATCCCGATACGGACGTGTTGGAACAACTGTTGCATCAACTCGGATTGAAGCAATTGGCGCGAAAATTAAGAGATCGCGCGCAACCGACGCCGCAACAGAGCGAGTTGTTTTGAGCATTGAAAGAGGTGTTAAGGATTTCTTTTTATCGTCGGTTGTTTTCTGTGACAATCATCATTAAACCGAAACTTTTTTAAAGAACGCCGATCCCATCACAACGCTTTCAACTCCCAATTCATGCAAACGTTGCGCTTCCAGCGTTCGAATACCTCCGTCGATGCAAAGTTTTAAGTGCGGAAAACATTCCCTAAGTTCTTTTATGCGTTCGTAGGTTTCTTCGATAAACGTCTGCCCGCAAAACCCCGGATGCACGCTCATCAACAACAGATGTTGCGTGTTTGAAATCCAGCCTTTATAGACTTGCAAGGTTTCGAGCGGCGTTTCGGGATTGACGGCGAAACCCCAATCGACAGCTTTGGATTGCAGGCAACGAACGGTTTCTTCCAAAACTTCGGGTGCAAGTTCAATATGGATGAATAATCGTTGCGCGCCGCTCTTCTTGATGAAGGCTTCGAAGTGCTGTTGCGGGTTTTGTACCATGAGGTGGACTTCGCGAAACAATTGAGGGCATTCCTTGGCAACGGCGGCAACAACGCTCGCGCCGAAGCTAATGTTCGGGACAAAATGCCCGTCCATGATATCCAAATGGATGCGACGGCATCCGAAGCGTTCAACGGCTTTGAGGGCTTCGCAATAATGAAGCGGATCGGCGGCGAACAGCGAAGGAATGATTTCGGGAGTTTTTGGGAAATCCGTCATAAATTCGCGATGGGTACGGAATATGAAAGGAGCAACTTTACAATTCAGACACGATTTCGCGCGATTATTCCTGCTCTTCCTCCGATACTTCGACTGATGGCGCGCTCCCATCCGTACTTTCGAAGCGATCCGACGGTGTCGGTTCCGCGGAAAGTCCCTCCTCGGTTCCGCCTTCGAATTTTTCTCCCGTATCCGCATCGGCTTTTGCATCGGCGGCTTTCAAAGTAATTTTCTTGCCCGAAGCCGCCAACAGCTGCGACGCAACCTGTTTCGCCAAAGCGCGCGTCAGTTGCGGAGCGCGTTGGTACTCAATCGCCTGCGCATTGGTGGTTGCCGTAATGCCGACGCTCGCCGAAACGGAACCTTCCGAGATTACTTTGCCGTCGCGATTATCCCGCAAGATATATTTACAAGTGGCACTGAGGGATAAAGATTTGGCTTTTTCGTCGTCATCTTCGTCCACCACGCTGATGCCGCGATTGTAATCGCTTACCGTCGTTTCCAGGGTCGCATCGGCTTTGTTTGAAGGCGCAAGACGCAGAAAACCGTTGCGCAGAATTTCCTCGCCCAACTGTCGCGTCAAATCGCCCGAAAGTTGTGCCGTCAGAGCTTCCTTCACGGTCGGTTTGACATAAATTGTCCTGATATTGTACGAGTCGACAGGAAATCCGGCACGATAACGACAGCCGCCGAGTAAAAGCAACAGAGGGGCAGTAAGGAATACGCCGATTATTTTAAGATGTTTAGGGAGCATCACCGACAGGATGCCGTTTTTTTTGCATTCTTTCAACCGTAATGCACTTTTAAATATCAACGGGCTCCAAATATCAACGACGGCAAACGGTCGTGCAGGATGTTTGCCGACAAACTTTCGGGGCTTTTGGGTAAAAAACGGCAAAACTGTCCGATATACATGGTACGTCACTCTGTAACGGCGACCGTAAAAGGAAAAGTTTATGAACATTCGGCAGGAGCGGGACGGCAATACGGTGGTTATAACCTTGGAAGGCTCCCTGGATGCCGTTCATGCGCCGACGTTCGAAGCAATGTGTCGCGAATTTTTAAACAACTGCCCAAAGCACATCATTCTGGATGGAACACATTGGGATTTCGTCAGCGAAGCGGGTCTGCAAGCGTTGTTGACACTGTTAAAGGAGCTTAAAGGACGTTCGACCGTCGCGTTGGCGCATCCGACACCGCTGGTAAAGCAAATTTTCGGCATTTCCGGATTTTCCGAAAGTATTCGTTGCTATGAAACTCTTGAAGAGGCAAAGCATGCGTTGAAAACGAAATAATTTCAGAAGAATGCGTTTTTGAGAAATTTCCTTCGAAATTGACGTTTCTTCACGACGCGGTAGCATGAAACCGTCATGCTTCCGGTATCGGCGGTTATAATCGCGAGCAATGCGGCGGATACCCTCTCGCTCTGTCTGCGGTCGTTGCGCGGTCGAGTGCGGGAAATTGTTGTTGTTATCAACGATTGTACCGATGATACGCGAAAAATTGCCGAAAGTTTCGGGGCGCGCGTCATCGAACATCCGTGGGAAGGTTTCGGCGAGCAAAGGAATTTTGCCGCTTCGCAAGCCAAAGAAGCATGGTTATTGTGCATCGACAGCGACGAAGAAGTCACGCCCGAATTGTACGCGTCGGCAGAAGCGTTTTTCAAGAGCTCTTTGTGCGATCAAACGACGGCTTGCTTTGTAAAGCGCATCAATCGTCAGTTCGGTCGTTGGTGTTCCGTCGATCGCAGTTTGTTTTTAATCAAAAAAGAGGCGGTACATTGGGAAGGATCGGTACATGAACGTGCGTGTTTTCACGGGCAAACGCAGATATTAAGAGGTTATTTACGGCATTACACCGAAAAAAACGTCCTGCATGCGTTGGAGAAGAATGTGCGTTATGCGCGTACAAGAGCCGCCGATTATGCACAAAAATACTCGCAGTTCGGTTTGATGATGAAATGTCTAACGCACCCCTTGCTGAACTTTTTTTCTTTTTACCTCCGAAAAGGACTGTTTTTGAAAGGTTTTGCGGGCTTTTATGTTTCCGCCATGCAGGCATTTTTCTGCTTTTTAAAGTATTTATTGGCGTTAGAATTAAAACGAAAAGATGATTGAAAAAACGCTTGTTCTTCTCGCGGCGGGACACGGCAGTCGTTTCGGCGGTTTGAAGCAACTGTATCGTTTCCGACCGCAAAATTCCTTTTTGGCGGAATACGCGCTCTTTGATGCGTGGGAAGCGGGATTTCGGCGTTTTGTCGCCGTCGTTAGCTCCGATACGCACGAAGCCTTTCAGACGTTGTTTAAGGAAAGACATTTGGAAAACGTTGCCCGTTGTGTGTTACAAACGGATGACGGTGTTCCGCAAATATGGCAAAACGAACGCATCAAGCCGTGGGGAACGGGACAGGCGTTGGTCGCCGCGAGTGCTTTCATCGAAACGCCGTTTGTAATCGTGAACGGCGATGATTTTTACGGTCGCGAAGCGTATCAACTTGCGGCGAATTTTATCGATCAACACCCGTCGGAAGCGGCTTTGGTCGCGTATCCGTTGGAAGCGACGCTGTCGCCGAACGGAAGCGTTTCGCGCGCGTTATGCACCGTCGACAACAACAACGTGCTCCGATTGGCTGAATATACGTGTGAAATTCGGAGCAATGCAGTTGTCGGAAAGCGCAAAGTTTGTTCGTCGCAGGTTTTCGAAACGCCCTCTGTGGGTTCGGCAGACACGGCGGATACCGTTGTTGCATTGGGACCGCAACAACCGACATCATTGAACTTTTTTGTGCTTCCGCAAACCATTCTTTCGCCGTTAAAGGCACTGTGGGAACAATTTCTGAAAAACGTAACCGATCCGAAGAACGAAGAGTTTTTCCTGCCGAATGCCATTCAAACGGTACTGAAACAGCAACATAAAGACCTGCATTTTTTAACCAACACCCGCGGTCGGTGGCTGGGAGTAACGTATACCGACGATACGGAAGCGGTCGAGAAATTTTTAACGGAGCAAACGGCGGCGGGTCGTTATCCGAAGATGTTTGAAGCAAGCTCCTTCGGCGACAATTTAAACGGCACAAGATGTGATTGAGAAGTAATGCGCATCGGAACCGACATTGTTGAAATTGAACGCATCAGATACCTGGTCGAGCGACACGGCGATCGGGTGCGCGGGATGATTTTCACCGAGCACGAATGGGCGTATTGTATGGCAAAACCCGTCCCCTGGCCGTCGTTCGCGGCGCGCTTTGCGGCAAAGGAAGCGGTTTCGAAAGCCTTCGGCGTCGGACTGTTCGGTTCAAAATTAAAATGGATTTCGATTGAAATTCGGAACAATGCCGATGGCATGCCACGGGTCTTTTTGGACGAAAACGGCACATTTTATTTAAAACAGTGCGGCGGAACAAACATTGAACTTTCCCTGTCGCACTGCAAAGCGTATGCCGTGGCGGTGGCGGCGTTGGTGAGTTCAGAAACAATCGCAGAATGCCTACCTTTTTGACGATTGAGAAAGATCGTTGTCAACGGAAGACTTATCAGTATCTGTGTTTAATTGAGCTTCTGCAAAAGGAAGCAAGTAAATGCCATCTTTAAACGGGTGATTCGGTATATAAGACCATGATGGATATCCTTTGACATTCAAATCATAAACCCGTGCGGCATCTCTCAATGTTTTTTCATCGATCTCTTTAATGCTCTTGTCACGATCATCAGAAACATAGATCTGTTCTTCGTTTTTTGAAGTTTTTTCACTATCCTTCTTAAATCCAACCTGAGGCTCCGAAAAACGAAATTGATATACAAAACCGCTTGAAATCGTTCCAGTCGGAACAGGATTTGACATGAGAAGATTTGTTTCCGGAAATGCTTTTACGGAAGAAATAAAAGTCGCACTTTCGCATTCCTTTACTGCAATTCTCATTTCTTGTAATCGAGCTATAATAGTTCCCAACATGCCGATTTTTTCCCGTTTGTTTGCCATAAGTTGCATGGCATTCATGTTAGTATAGCACAAGGCACACATATCGCGTGTTGTACAGCCGTGAAATTCAATGGAGGTTATTTGCTCGTTTTCTATTAACAAACTTTTGAAACAATTTGTGATTTCTTTTCCCATTTTTTCAAGCGCATATAATGCATGAAGCTCACTGTCGTTATTGTATTTTCTGTACCATGTGCTATCTGATTGTGAACGTTCTAAAGTCAACGATATGCTTGCGAAAAATAATTTCGAGATATCATTTTCTTTCCCAACTGTACTATCCTGACAGATTTTTTGTAGCACTTTATCTATTTCTTTGTTCTCCTTTACCAGGCAGTATAATGGGATTTGGTTGGTTCTTCTGAAAGAGCCAAGACCAAAAATTTTTTCTTTTATATTTTCAACAACATTCCCTTCTTTTTCATGCTTTTTGGTATCAAAGTTTTTAAGTAATCCACTTATTGATTTTTCATTTTTACTAAACTCCTGCGGAGGAATATCGTTTATATAAATTCTCAATAACCGATCACGATTTGTTTTAATAACGAATGCACAGGCAAAGCGATTACCATCCAACGTACCTTTATTATATTTTGCTTTGCTGTATTTTTCATGTCCTTGCAGTACTTTCTTACATAAAAATTTGTGAAGATCTTCAATGTAACCTTTAGGGACTTCTTTTAACGTTTTAGTTATCGGAAATATATCGGAACAGAAACCGATAACAGAATCGTGAACAAGGCATAAACAACAGATGGTATATTTGAGAATGTGTTTCATGTTATTTTATATCGACATATTTTTAAAAATATTCACCCTAAAATCAGGGATTATGAAAAAAATTTTTCTGTGCATTGTTTTATGTCTATCGTTTAAAGCTTACGGGATGCCGAAATGGCTTGATGATTTGCAGATAGATTTTCTCAGTAGCGGCGAACAAGTTTTTGCTGATTTTTTTTCCAATCCTACCGGAGGTTTGTTGGATAGCAGTTTACTCTATACGAAAAGCTTGGCTTTCCGAAAGGCATATCGGACGGAACGTGAAAAAGAGGAAAAGCATTTCGATGCACAATACCAATTATACTTGATCATGTTCGCGTTCGAATATTGGGAACAGCATGGAATAGGAAAGGATGATCTGATTGATGGAGGAGATTTTAGTCCGCAAGGACGTTTGATGTATGCTATCATGGAAGCCTTGGATTCTTTTTCGTGCTACTTTTTTGATAAAACGTTGACGGAAGAAGAATATAAAGCATTTCTATCGTTGCAGAAGTCTTTTTGCGCCAAATATGTCAGTCTGGATGAATTAAAAGAATACTAAACATCTTTGGAGAGAGAAGGGTGTTAATTGTCAACAGATGCTTTTGCGAGTTCAAGTTCTTTCCAAATCTGATTTTTTATCCGTTCGGAGTGCTGTAGCGACATGGAGTAGTTTGCGAGTAGCCACTTGCGTCACTGCCCTTTATCCCTGAGGATTTTGGCTTATATTTGATCAACTCTTTGTTTTATCTCAGCGTACTAACGGTTCTTATTAGAGACCGAACAACCCTTCTTTCTCATTGCAAAATTTTTGAAGACATTTAGAATGGATGGAGGTGTTTTTAAATTTTTCTTTCTCATTGTTCTGTTTTCGGAGTGCATTTGACTTTCCATCCCCCTCCGCCATAATAACCTCATGCCCTCCTTCGTCCATCTGCACGTGCATTCCGAGTACAGTCTGCTCGACGGTGCCTGCAAAATGGAAAAACTTGTGGCGCGCGCGACGGAACTGCAAATGCCCGCGCTGGCGTTGACAGATCACGGCAATCTGTTCGGCATTCCGCTGTTCTACAAATTGTGCAAAAAAGCCGGCATTCGTCCGATTTTTGGATGCGAAATTTACCTCTTGTACGAAGGCACGCGCCTGGAGAAGGAACGTCGGCAGGGAATTGAAGGGCTCAAACTGGCGCATGCCTGTCTGTGGGCGAAAGATTTGAACGGTTTCCGTAACCTGATGCAACTGGTTTCGGATGCGCACGTGCACGGATTTTACTACAAACCGCGAACGGATTTGGAGCAGTTGCGGAAATACCATGAAGGTTTGATGTGTTCGTCGGGATGCATCAACGGCGTCGTGCCGCAGTTTTTGATGCGCGGCGAGTATGACAAAGCCAAGTGCGCGTTGGAGATTTTTTTGGAAATTTTCGGGAAAGAAAATTTTTACGTTGAGCTCCAAAACCAGGGCATGCCGGAGCAGATTGACCTCAATCCGCAACTGTTGAAACTGGCAGGCGAATTGGGCGTGCGCGGTATCGCCACCAACGACGTACATTATATTCGCGCGGAAGATTGGGAAGCACAGGATGCATTGCTGTGTATTCAGACGGCGTCGAAGGTTAAGGACGAAGAGCGCATGCGCATGCCGACGCGGCAGTTTTATTTAAAGTCCGCCGAAGAAATGGCGCAGGCGTTCCCGAATAATCCCGAACTGTTGGAAAATACCAACCTTTTGGCGGAACGTTGCAATGTCACACTGCCGTTCGGCGAAAATCACTATCCCGTATTCCGCATGACGCACCTGCCGGAGACGTTGCAGCGGCACTATCCGACCAACCGCGAACTGTTTCAGGGATTATGCAAAGAGGGCCTAAAGGAACGCTACGGGATTGATTTCGAAGCCCAATCCGGTCCGGACGCGTTCGGTTTGTCGGCGAAAGAGATGGTCGAACGTTTGAAGTTCGAATGGAGCGTCATCGAAAAAACGGGCTTCGTCGATTATTTTCTCATCGTCTGGGATTTCATTCATTGGGCAAAAGAACAAGGCATTTCGGTCGGTCCGGGACGCGGTTCGGCGGCGGGTTCGCTGGTGGCGTATGTTTTGCATATTACCGACACGGATCCCATTCGCTTTCATCTTCTGTTTGAGCGTTTTCTCAATCCCGATCGCGTTTCGCCGCCCGATATCGATATCGACTTCTGCATGCGTCGGCGCGACGAAGTCATTCGTTACGTGCGTCAGACGTACGGCGAGGAAAGCGTCGGCAACATCATTACCTTCGGTACGCTCGGAGCGAAAATGGTCGTGCGCGATTTGGCGCGCGTCTACGATTTATCTTTCGCCGAAGGCGATCGTCTGGCGAAAATGGTGCCCGACGATTTAAAAATCACCCTCGATGATGCCCTGCAACGTTCGTCGGAGTTGAAACAGGCAACGGAAACGGATCCGACGGCGGCGAAAATCATCCGCGAAGGCTTGGTGTTGGAAGGCATTGCGCGCAATTCGGGAACGCACGCCTGCGGAATGATTATCAGCGACCGCCCGATTGCGGAATTCGTCCCGACCACCTTGCAGGACGGCGCACTGACAACCCAATTCACCAAGGACTATGTGGAGGAATTGGGATTGCTGAAGATGGACTTTTTGGGTCTGACCACGCTGACCATCCTCGGCGACGCACAGCAAATGGTGCGCGAACAGATCGACCCGAACTTTGACATCAACAAAATCTCTTTCGAAGACGAAGCAACCTTCCAAATGCTCAACCGCGGCGAAACGATCGGCGTGTTTCAGCTCGAATCGGATTATATCCAAAAAATCTGCCGACAGTTCGAATTTCGCTCGATTGACGAAATTTCCGCCCTCAGCGCACTCAATCGCCCCGGACCGATGGAGTGGATTCCCGAGTACATCAACGGCAAGAAGCACCCGGAGCAAATTCGCTTCATTCATCCGCTGTTGGAACCCGTTTGCCGCGGCACCTACGGGATTTTGGTGTTTCAGGAGCAGGTGATGCAGGCGGCGCGCGTCATTGCCGGCTATTCGTTGGGCGAAGCCGATATTCTGCGACGCGCCATGGGTAAAAAGAAGGTCGACGTCATGAATGCCCAGCGCGCGGTGTTCGTCAAGGGCGCTTGGGAGAAAAATGCCATCCCGGAGGGCAAGGCGAACGAAATTTTCGACGTCCTGGCGAAATTCGCCGGCTACGGATTTAATAAATCACACTCGGACGCCTACGCGATCATTATCTACCGAACGGCGTACATGAAGGCGCACTATCCGACGCAGTTTATGGCGGCGTTGCTGTCGTCGTTGCTCGGGAACGCCGACAAATTATCTTTCTACATCGAGGCGTGCCGTTCGCGGTTGGGAATTGAAATTTCGGATCCCGATATCAATGAATCCCTGTCGTCCTTTGCGCCGATCGCCGGCAAACGTTGCATTCGTTTCGGACTGGCGGCAATTAAGAGCGTCGGAGACGTGGCGGCGGCGGATATTTTGGCGGAACGGCGGCGCAACGGCGCGTTTAAATCGTTTCTCAATTTCGCACAACGCGTAGATTTGCATGCCAACAATCGTCGCGTTTTGGAAGCCCTCATCAAAGTCGGTGCCTTTGACGGATTGGGCGAAAACCGCCGTTATCTGCTCGATAACCTCGAACGGTTGATGAAATCCGCCGCGCTGGCGCAAAAAGACGCCGCCGTCGGTCAAAGTTCGCTGTTCGATTTTGATGATCTGTTCGGGACGGGCACGGAGCAAAAAAATATACCGGACGAACAACAAAGTACGTCGTCGGATGCGGGAAACGGCGAAGGTTCCTCTTCGAATGCCGATATGCCGCTGTTCGAAAAACTGCAACACGAACATGAACTGCTCGGATTTTATCTTTCCGGGCATCCGCTGGACGAATTGCACGGACTGGAACGCTTTTTTCAGACCTTTCAGCCCGATGAATTGCCGTTGGTGCCGAATAACGAGGAATTTCGTTTGTGCGGTGCGGTCGAGAGCGTTTCGAAGCGCATTTCGAAAAAAACCAACCGCCCATGGCTGTTGTTCACGCTTTCCGCGAAAGATCAACGTTACGAACTGACGCTGTTTGCGGAACCTTACGAAACCTACGGTGCGTGCGTCACGGAAGGCGCGGTATTATTGATTGAGGGTACCGTTCGGAAGAAAGAAAATGATTTCTCCCTGAACGTGATGCGGGTGCGCGATTTTCGTAAAGAACTTCCGTCGTTCATCAAACAGCTTCATTGGTTGGTATATCCGAACGAAGCGGCAACGGATTTTTTCAAACAACTGCGACATTTTATCGAAAAACGCGAGGGTTCGATGCAACAAAAGGTCAGTTTTGTGCTCAACGACGACTACGCCCTCGAAGGCGAATTGCCGTACGGTGCGCGCACGATGCTGACGTTGGAGGATATTTCTTCCCTGCGTGCACACCCGGCATTTGCGGGATTGGAAGTGACGCCCGTCGAAATGACGCCGTTCCCAAAAAAACGCTTTGATCGGGCGTATTAAAAATACATCACGCAGGGTGCTTTGCGGAGACAGGAGATAAAGCAAGAAAAGATTTCCGATTTTAAAACATTTTTAATTATTTTTCTTAAAACACTTGACGCGATTTTGCCGTAATATCGGAATGGAAAAAAGAGCATCGGCAATGTTTAACGTGCAGACGGGTAACAAGAAACAAAAGACGGCTGGATTTACGCTGGTAGAATTACTTATTGCATTGGCGGTTATTTCGCTTTTCGGCTGTTTTGTGCTTCCGAACGCAAAAAAGGTCATCACCATGGCGCATGTCGAAGCCGACAAGCAACGTTTGTCCGCTTTATTCGGGCAATACATATATGCGGCAAACAGCGGTCAACTGAACTTGACGGACGTTAAAACCATGATCGATTTTTCGGTTGCTCTGGCGCAAGCGGGCGGTCCGAATGAAGTCTCGGCGTACCAATCCGGCACAAGAAAACATAGAGAGCGTAAACAAATTCTTATTGAAGGGAAAAAGAATTCGTCATTAAACGAAAAGGATTTTGATTTTATATTCGTTAATCCAAGGTACGAAAACGGCGATCGAACACCGTTGTTTTATACGCGCGGATTACAACCTGACGGAACGTGGTGTGGTGACGGTCTCTACGGTTCCCGTGGCGGCATTGTCGTTTTCGAAGGCGGGATGATGGAATGTCTGTCGAGCGTGGACGATGACGTACTGGATTGCATTTGGGTCAAAAAAAACCTTTGAGCAATACATTTAAAAGCGTACCAAACGAAGATTACAGAGATTATTGCCTCAATCGCGAAGCCGAAGATATTCTTTTCCAAATCAACGGTAACAGTTATTTATAATGTCCTGTCGACTTTCGTTGCAAACCTCGGAAACATTCTTCCGAATCACATGACCTCTTTTAAAACAACAAACGGACGACCGTTGTGATCGTCCGTTATGTGTTTGCATTGATAAGCGGTCGCTCTATTTTTCGGGTGTTTCCGAAGGCTCGCTTTTTTCCTTTGAGTTTTCGTCTTCCTCTTCCGAATGCTCCTCTTCCGAGCTTTCATTGTGCTCCGAGGATTTATTTCCCTTATCGCTTTCGTTCTCGGACTCCGAAGCGTCACTGTCGGAATGCTTCACCGACGCCGTATTTGAAGGATTGACGGTCTCGCCTTTCTTTAAATGTTCGTTCTCCGAAAGTGCTTTGTCGGAACCGCTGTCGTGCGAATAGGATCTTACGGACTTTTTCGAAGACAATTTTGAAGATTTCGAGTGAGAAGACTTCTTGTCCTCAACCTTCGAGTGAACCGATTTCCCATCCTCCTCATCCGATTTCGGTGTTTCATTTTGGCGTGACGAACGGCTCCCGGAACGCTTCGATTCCTTCTCTTCGTCCGAGGAACTTCCGTCGAGCTTGTTTCCTTTCGCACCCGCTTGCGATGTTTCACTCTTGAATGTTTCACCGTTCGGCGTGTCGCCTCTCGGTGTCTCCTCGTCCGACTTCAGAGATTTCGACAACTCCTTCGATCCTTCAATCGTTTTGAGTCCGATGTGTTGCGACTCGTCGGATGCCGGCGGGAGTTGGGTCAAGTTCGGTCTCGCGCCGGAAGCGTTCGGAGCGGCATTTTTGTTTTTCAAAGACTTTAAAAGGTTGAACTTTGAATCCGACTGCGAATCCGACGGCGTTTCGTTTCCTTCATCCTCCTTATAGGTCTTCTTTAAGCCGCTTTTCAGAATATCGCCCGGATTGCCGTTCGTATATATTTTGGAACCCTTCGGTGTTTTCTTCGGCGTTTCGGATTTTTCCGAATCGGAACCCGAAGAACGGAAGCTCGAACGCGGGGTCGACGTCGGCTTGCCGAAAGTCGAAAACGGCTGTTCTTCCTTCCGTTCTTCCCCGTTTTTGATGACCTTCGACATCGGCGAAATGATCTCCGAAAAATCATTTGCTCTTTGCTTCGGCTTCAATGCCGTCCGAACCTTCGAAGTCTGCTTCAGTTGCGATTTAAGGTCATTGATCCGCGAATTTTCACGCATCTCCGCCTGTTGCCCGAGATTGCTTAATCCGGAGATCGACAGCGGATCCGTTTTGAGGTTATTCAACAAAGCATCGATATTGAGATTGTATTGCAATACCGGTCGTTCGACCTTTGAAGACAACGCTTCATCTTTCGGTTGTTTTTCATCTTCAACCTTCGGCAACGGTTGTTTGTCCGTCGGCGACGGTTGCTTCGGATCTTCCGTATCGGAGTAGCGAATGTGCGACCGCGTCAACAGCGGGTATTTATCGGCATCCGACGGTTTCGGGCGTCTGAGTTCCGCTTTCGGGAAGTTTGACTGACCGTCGACTTTCGGTTTTACCGATTTTTCGTCCGAAGGCTTGCGGAGATTGATGCGGCTTTTAACGTGAACGCCGAGCGGTTTTTTAATGAACGGTTGCATGTGCCTGTTCGAAGGATGCAAACATTGTTTCGGCAACGGTTGCTGTTTACGTTTTGGATGGTCGCCGATGTCTTCGTTCGCTTTTGCCTGACGGATGCGTTCGTTCCGTTCCAGCAATTTCCGCAAAATCGGTCGGTTTTCGACATTTGCGTTTGGCGAAAGTGCGTCGGATTGTTTTTGAACCCTGAAATGTTTTATCGACTTTTTCGATGAAGAAACATTCGAAGGTTCCTTCTCGTCTTCCAAACGGAATAAATCGTTCAAATCGAATACACCGTTTAATGTTTCATCGTCGAACGGATCCGAAGTTGTTTTCTTTTCGGTGTTTCCTTTCGTGGTCTCCGTTTGTTTTTTCAAAACCCCGGAATTTGCATTCGGGCAATCTTGACCGACAGGGTGCCGTTTGTTGCAGGTTTTGCACCAGTAGTAGTGTTCACAGGAGGCGAACTCACCCCACATATAAGCTCCGGTACCGTTATTGCACAATTCGCAGAACCAGCCATAGTCACCTTTCACACCGAGCGCATAGACGGAACCGTCATACCAGCAGTGATCGCAGTGGAGCGTTTCGGTCGGATACGTTTTCCGGCACAGAGCACAACTCCAAACGTTGTTTCCGCCGTCCGGCTGTCCGTACGTGCGTCTCGAATTACAGGTACAACTCCAGTAGTGCGGACAACTTTCACCCCACGCGAAGTATTTTCGACATTGCGTGCATGTCCAGAAACCACCGCCCTGAAGCCCGAGAATATACTTAAACTTGTGATCGTAAGCGAATACAACCAGATAATGCGGGCAGGCTTCGTCACCGGCATAAATTTTTTGACACACTTCGCAATACCATCGTCCGCAACCGCCGGAACAAAGATCGTCCCACCATATCCCTTGTGCATCGCAGAAAGGGCAATCCCAGCTCGTTTTTTGCAAACAAGGTTCGTCTTTGTAATGCAGGGTATTGCATGTTTCGCAATACCGGTAATGGTTACACTCAGGATCCGAATAATAACGATTGCACTCCCGACAGAACCAGAACTGGCACTCCTCTTTCCGGTAAGACCTATGGGGATGTTGCTGCCCGCATTCACAATACCAGCCGTGATCGCAACCGTGAACCCGATTTTTTGAATACGGACGAGCACACTCCGTACAAATCCAAGAGTTATCACAAATGGTTTCGTAATCTTCGTTATACCAATTGTCCCTGGTCCAGGCTTCCTTTCCGTGATCCGGACAATACCAGTAGTGCGAACAGGTTTCATTCGGTGCGAAACGGATGCGTTCTTTTTCGCAACACCAGTTGCCGCAGGCGCAAATTTGGTCTTTTGTATAAACCGCCTTGCATATGTCGCAGTACCAGTTGTTGCAATCACAGGCTTGTCGGGTGAGACAACCCTTATTGCAGGTATCGCAGTGCCAATCCGCCGCCACAAAATGCGGACACTCTTCATCGGCGGCATACACGCATTTTTCCGCCGACGCCGCTTCGCAATCGACACAGTAACGGTAGGCTTCTTGCGGACAAGCATCGGTCTTCAAATGCGCAAATTTGCATGCGGGACAGTACCAGGCGTGCGCGCAGAACGTTGTATCGTCGGCATCGTAACGCGTTCCGGCACCTTTGTTGCAACCGACGCAATACCAGTTACCCGATGCACATCCTTCGGCCGAACCGTGATGCGTTGCGTCGTCTGGACAATACCAGAAGTGTTTGCAGGATTCGGCGGTTGCGCGGCGTTGCTCGCATTGGTCACACCACCAGTAATGCGGGCAAGCGTCCGTTTGGGCGTAAATCCCCGTCGTGTTATCACTCTTGAAGCACTCTCTGCAGAACCAGTAACCGTTCGGGCAAGTATTGGTCGCCGCATGCCGTGTTTGACAGGCGGAACAATACCAGTAATGTTTGCAGGCTTTTCCGACGTCGTATGCCTTACGGCATTCTGCGTTCGGGCAATACCAGCGGTTCGGCGTCGTTGCGGTACAGACGTAATTCGCCGCGTGAAGGGTTTGGCAGGTTGCGCAGTACCAGTAATGTTTGCAATTTGTTTCAAACGCATAGACTTGATTGCAACCTTCTTCGCCGCAGTAGCGGTAGGCTTTGTTCGGGCAGGTATCGGTCTTAATGTGTGCGAGCTTACATCCGGGGCAGTACCAGGCGTGTTCGCAAACGCTTTCGTCGGAAACCGAATGAATTTTATTGTCACATTGTCCGCAGTACCAATAAGCCTCGCAGGTATCGATAAGGGCGTGCTTCCGTTGATGCTCCAGGCAATACCAGCCGTGTTCGCAGAACGTTGCGTCGACGGCATCGTAACGCGTACCGGCACCTTCGTTGCAATCCGCGCAGTACCAGTTACCCGATGCACATCCTTCGTCTGAACCGTGATGCGTTGCATCTTCGGGGCAATACCAGAAGTGTTTGCAGGATTCTTCGGTCGCGCGGCGTTGTTTGCATTTGTCACACCACCAGTAATGTTCGCAATCCTCCGTTTCATGATATCCGCGGTTGCATTTCGGGCAATACCGGCATTTGTTCGGACAAGCGTTTTCGCTTTCGTCATGGCGCGTGTTTTTGCAAACGGGACAGATCCAGCAATGCGGACAGTTTTCCGTATCGCTCAACACTTTTTCGCAGGTCGGACAGTAGCAGTAACCCTTTGTACAGGCGAAATCAAGCGCATGCCGCGTTTGACAGCCGGCGCAGTACCAGAAGTGCGCGCAGGCTTTTCCGACGTCGACCGCCGTTTTGCAGGTCGGGCAATACCAGCGGTTGGGATTGGAAGTTTTGCAGACCCAATCCTCTTTGTGATGATAGTTGCAGGTCGTACAGTACCAGTAATGGGCGCAATTTTCGTTCGGTGTAAGAATACGTTCGCAGGAACGGCAGAGACAATACCCGGTATCCATACAGACCGCAACGAACGTCGAATGTATCCTGTTGCAGCCCGTATGACACCACAGATGATCGCAAAACGCGTTTCTGTCATAAACCCGTAGGCACTCCGGGCAGAACCATCGATCGTTGCAGATGACGTCGATCCCGTGCCAATCGTTGCAATTCTCGCACCACCACATGTGCGCGCAATTTGTTTCTGGCGCATAAACACGATTGCAACTGTTTTCGCCGCACCAACGGTACTTTTCGGAGCAAGTCTCCGTCTTCAAATGGCTGTATTGATGACCCGCATGGTCGTTATCAACATAACAATACCAGGAATGGGTACAGGATGTTTGTTTCGCCGAATCGTAGGCGCACCGACAGCCTTCTTCTTTACAATACCAGTAACCGTTGTCGCATGTTTCGTCAAAGGCATGCCGCTCTTTGCACTCCGAACAATACCATCCGTATTCGCAATGCGGTTCGTCGGCGGTCACGTGGTGCGTCGAATGTTCGTCGCAGTACCAGTAATGCGGACAACTTTCCGTTGTTCCCAGTACCTTTGCACAGTCCGAACAATAACGGTAATCTTTCGTCGAACAGGATTCGCCGACCGCATGCCGTTGTCCGCAACCTTCGCAATACCAAACGTCGGAACAAGCCTTACCGATTTCCAAAACGCTTTGGTGTTGCGGGCAGTACCAACGGTTGGAATTTTTGCACACAAAATCGGCTTCGTGATGTTTGCCGCAGGTTTCGCACCACCAGTAATGCGCGCAGTTTTCGTTCGGCGCGAGACGCCGGGTTTCCGTTCGGCAAAATCCGTAACCGCTTTCGGGACATTGCGTTAAGGTCGTCGCATGTTTCTTTCCGCATCCCGGGCAATACCAATACTCATTACACCACGCGTCGGTTGGCAGGATGTGCATGTGTTTTTCGCAGAACCAATTTCCGTTGCAAATCGTATCCGGCGTGTGCCAATCGTTGCAGGTTGCACACCACCAGGCATGCGGGCAGTTGCTCCCGGGGGAATACATCAAATTGCAATTACCGCCGAGATCGCACCAACGATATTTGCTCGGGCAAACATAAGAGAAAGAAGGATTCTTGGGATGACCGTATCCGCAACCGGGGCACCACCAGGAATGTTCGCAGTGGTTCAACGCGTTGCAATCGGATGCTTTTCGGCATGTTTGGCAATACCACCACCATTCCGGACATTTTCCGTCAAACGCATGTCGTTCGTTGCACTTCGGGCAATACCAGCCGTATTCGCAGTGCGGCTCGTCGGCGGTCGTATGGTGCGTCACATGATCGGCGCAATACCAGTGATGCGGGCAACTCGTCGTTTCGGCATAAACACCGGGACATTCGGAACAATACCAACCGCCGTCCGTCGGACACGCGGTACCGACGGCATGGTGTCGGTTGCAGGTAC
>JAEEGL013066582.1_pt1 | contig 17147 bp, 18 predicted proteins | sample 9134231 | NCBI WGS metagenome assembly JAEEGL01 (sample SAMN16246548, study PRJNA631951) | gut metagenome | biome: gut microbiome; feature: rumen; material: fiber-attached | host: Bos | place: Iran: Karaj | collected 2018-10
AGTTTTACCTGTACCAGAAATACCTTGTAATATTACTAACTTTGTAGATGCAAGCGCTGATATAAATAATCTAATCATATCCGTTGTATAATAAAGTCTTAATTTACTAGCAGCAAAATTTCTAAATAATTCAACAAATTCTGGTAGTTCATATGAATTACCATAGTTTTGTATCTTATATCCCTTAAATTTTTCATCAACTTCATATAATTTAGGGAATCTTATTTCAGTATTTTGATCAACTACTCCACCATCTTCACTAGTACTTACTTCCTCAGTACCACTTTCATCAGGTTTTAATCCTAATTGTGATACCTTCATAGCTAATATAGTTTCTTTTTCTTTCATCAATTTAGCAACTTCATTATTTAAAGTACTAACTTCTTCCAATAATGACTCTTGTTCAACTAAACTCTTTCTTATCTTTATATATTTTCTTATTATAAAATATATCGCAAAAACTATTAATGCTAACATAGCAAGTGTAACTAATATAGCAAGCCCTACTAATAACCATTCTGGTATTGAAAAATCACTCTTATATTCACCAATTACTTTTACATAGGCTGGTATATTAAATATACTTTTAAACCCATTAAATATACCCATAACAATATATTTAATCCCATTAAAGAATTGTGATAAAAATTCATATAAAAATCTTAAAAAAGTACTCATATATACCTCCTATATCTTAATTATTTTAGTATCTATTAATGTTTTTTCATTAACAAGTGTATCATAAATATCCGCATCCTTATTAACAAAAATATATGTAAATAATACTAAATCACTTATATTATCACTATAATCATCTGGAATATCTAACCCAAATGAATAACCTTCATTAATCAATTTATTAACCTTTGCTTTATGTTTTTTATAATCCTCATATCTTATTCTAATTGCAATATTCTTTTTAGCAAGCGGATTATCAAATATACCTACAAGTCTTTGAATCTTTTTTTCTTTTTCAAAAAGACTTTTTGCAAATGGTACAACATATTTAACAGAAAAATCTAAATTAATTGCATTATTAAGTACTACAAACGAAGTTAAAATATAAGTTACAAATAATTTGTCTTCATTAACAGTACCCGTATTATATGCTCTATTTATTGCATTTTCACTATACAAATTAGATATCTTAACACTATGCTCTAATTCTAAATAATACAATTTCTTCATTATTTTCTTTTCGATTAATCTAAATTCTCTACTTACTATACTGTTATTAAATTTATCTCTTGTTTCTCTTAAGTGTATATACCAATCTCTTAATTCAGTCTTAATATCTTCACTTTCAGCTATCTTTATATTTTTATCAGTTGCTAAAGCATTTATTAATTCCAAATCTTTTTCTGCATAAAACACTTCATCAAAATAAATTATATATCCAAAAAGTGCAATTGCGTTTTTCAAATATTCGTCATTATTCTTTTCTACTAATTCCTTATATACATCTACTAATTCCTTATTTAATCTTTTTACGAAATCCTTTTCAGAAGGATAATTAGTTTCATCATAATATCTAACATTTATATATCTATCTAATAGTGCTACACATAAACTTCTTTTATAACTATTCTTAAATATCATTTTAAAGAATTCTAAATATTCTTTTCTTATGAAACTAACATACTCATCAATTATATTATAATCCATATTTCACCTCTAATTTATAGTAACACCGACAATACTTTGATTATTTACAATCGGATATGTATAATTTTGTGTTGTATCTATCTTATAAAACTTTATTGCCACTGTACTAACAGGATTTACATAGAAAGTCATATCACTAATATAATCTGTTCCAGAAATAGTAGTATTATGATATGTAGAACTATCTATTATATTTAGTGTAGTATCTAATAATAAATCTGTTGGATCAAAATCAATTGTAATACTTTTACCAACACATTTAGGTTGATCTGTAGCACTTAATGTTCTATACACATTTATATCTATTTCATCACCTATACTATAATCACCAAATGCTTGTGTTACCGTACAATATGTAATTGCATTAGTAACCTTAAGCAATAGATATGCTCTATTAGCTTCATCTTCTATTTCATATGTAACCCCTTTTTTACCAACAACATATTCAAATCTTGCTTTTATTTCTTCTATATATGGAGATGTACTTCTTGCCTTAATATCTATTGTTAATCTTTCATTTTCAGCATAACTTCTTGTAGGAGTTACACTTAATGTTACGGTATCTGAATAACCAGTATTTGCATTATTATAAATGGTACCTGATGCTTTATCTACTGAACATATTACATCTTGTGGACATGTATATATAACTTCATATGGAATATTATATTCCGTATGTACATGACTATTCTTTTCAGAAGATAAATCAAATGATATATTAAATGAACCAACTCCTGACCAGTTATTAACCAAATATGTTGGCATAACTCTTTTTAATCTATTACTTGTGAAATAATAATGTTTTGCATTTAAATAATAACTATGAAAATCTAAATTTATATATTTACCAAAAACGGTAACCCCAAATAATAGTATTAATATGAGCATGATTAATATAATTGGTTTTCTAATTTTTAACTTCTTCATATATCACACTACCTGTTCTGCATTTATCTTGATATCAACTAAATCAATTATACCAGCATAATCAGTTGCATTAACTCTATATGCTACTGGGAATTCAACCCATAATGTATATAAATCTGTTGTATTTGTTGTATATGGCATAGTATTTGTATCTGTTATTACTAAATGCCTATAATAAACACCATTTTCATCTGTAGTAGTTGTATCAGTATCTATCTCATTTTGTGTCAAATTATTACCCTTAAAAATTCTAAAATTAAGTGGTAAATTTGTTGTTGTTATAATCTCAATTGTATATGTTAAATCCACATTTGCTCTTTTTGTACCTTGGAAATTAGACACATTAAATGTATACAAATATGGATCTTCACTTGGTACCATACCCTCTAATTTTATTTGCCCTGATGTATTTTGTACATCTACTATAAAAAATGCTAAACTAGGCATAACCCTTAAATCAGTTGTATTCTCATATCTTGCTTGAGTAAATTTCAATGTCCCTAATGAAATTAATGTTACAATAAGAAGAATTGAAAAGAATAAATAATGCTTAAAATCATTTAAATTAATTTTTTTAAATATTCTCTTAAATCCTTCCATAAACATCACCTATTTAACATTCTCATCAATATTCTTTCTTATTTCATCTAAATCTAATCTTATTGTATAATCTAAAAATTCTTTTTCTTTTTCACTTAAATTATCAATTACATCATCTATATCTAATACTTCTGTTTTTTCAATATCTTTTATTTTTTCTTTTAAATTTACTACTTCTTTTTTCTTTAATTTAACATCATCAGATGCTAATAACTCATTAATTTCCTCAATATCTACTTTTCTAGTTAAGTCAATTAAATCATCCTTAGTTATAGTTTTATATTCTATAACCTTTTCATCTTTTTTCTCTTCTTCTTTCTTTTTAGTTTTTTCTTTTTTATCATCTATCTTTTTCTTATCATCAAAAGATAATGCAAAATCAAATAATATCAATGTAACAAATATTGCAATAAGTATCTTAGGTTCATTTAATACCTTTTTCCATATTCCTAATTTTCTATAAACCTTAACCATCTTACCTATTACTTGATCTTTATCTATAGGTTTATCAACTGTATTATTATTATCACCCTTAACAGTCAACTTATCACCATCAATAAATATAATTCTATGAGTTACAATTGCTTCACCATTATAATAAGCAATTACATCATCTTTTTTTAAATTTTCTTTTGTAACTTTTACTAAAATTACATCATTTACATAAAGGGTTGGTTCCATAGATCCACTAGCAACTTCAAATACTGTATATCCGAAATAATTTGGATATTTATGATCTGAAAACATAATCATCATTTTGCCATACAATATCATTACTAATATTAAAAACAATATAATTGTAATGACATCTACAATCCACTTTATTGCTCGTTTCACTATACTCACCTCTTTTCCCTTTTATTCTTCTTTTTATACTCCTATATGCTGACTAAAGTTTGCATTTATAACAAACTGCATATTAGTTCCAATCAATGTTGAATCAGATTCATCATAATCAGGATCATCATCCCATACAAGAGAAATTCTAAGAGTAATATCCCTATTCACATCATTTAAATTTATAGTACCTGAATAAGTATTACTAGTAATTTCCTGATTGGTTTCCATATTTTTTATACTAAAATATATATTATCATAATCCTCTATGCTGCTATCATCTATTGTTAAAACATAATCAACTGATACATCACTTTCTGAAGTATCAATATCTACATCAAATATAGCACTTCTTCCTGGCGCAAAATAACCATCTGCTGTATGTATAGTATCGCTATATTGAAAATCATTTAATACTATCGCTTGTGATACAGATATATCCGCTTCATTAACATATATCTTCCATTTACCAATTTCAAACTCTGTAGTAGCTGTTCCATTTGTTTCAAATAATGCAAATGTATCAACAATTACAAATAATGTAATAATAAGTCCTACTAACGCTATAATCCATATTCTTTTCTTCATATTATGCTTCTTTTTTAATACTCTTTGTAGTATCAAATATCATCATAATCTCATACATTATTGCAAATAATGTTGGGAATATTACTAAAAACATAAATCCCCATTTTGATGTAAATACTCCAAGGAATGTACCAACATTATGCATAACCTTAGCGCCTTCAATCTTACCTATTACATATTCACCTGATACAGTATTTCCACTAATTGTATAAGTCATCTCATCTCTAGTAACTTCTTCTTTTCTCTCAACTACACCTTGATATATTAAAACCTTACTATTTTTAGAACTGTTATAATAAAATACTCTATCCCCATCATTTATCTTATTATCACTATTTCTCTTAACTATTAATAAATCTCCTTCAACAAATTCAGGTTCTAACTCATCACTATCAATTATAAGTAAAGAATTTCTACCAAATGTTGTTACCTTAAATTCATTATATGATAATAAACATATCGTAACAAATATAGCTAATACCAACCATACTCCTACTATAAAATCAAATAAAACCTTCCCTATTGCTTTCATATACATCTCTCCTATCTTTACAAAATTCTACTCTTGTACACTATTTTAACATATTTTTCAATTTTTTTAAATATATATACTAAAAAAATAGTAATAATTACTTATTACTATTAAAATACATATTAACCATAGAAGTAGCTATAACTTTACCATTATCATCCGTTATTACTACATCATAATACCCTATTCTATGTCCTATCTTTAAAGCAGTAGTTCTAGCATATACTTTTCCTTCTTTAGCAGGATTTAAATAATTCATAGTAGCACTTGTAGTAACGCAATTTCTACCTGTATAAAACGATAATGCTCCGGCACTTGTATCAGCAAGTCCAAAAAGTATTCCACCATGAACCATTCCCATTGGATTTAAACCAGATTCTTTTATTTCATATTCAAGAATACATTCTTCATCAGTTAATTTTGATATTTTAAATCCATTCTTTCCAATAAACCCTTTATCATTTTTTATAATATTTTCCATTAAAATATACCTACAATATTATTATTTTTATCTATATCAATAGATTCAGCAGCAGGAACTTTAGGTAATCCTGGCATTGTCATTATCTTTCCAGCAAGTGCTACTACAAAACCTGCTCCATTCTTTATTTCAACATCCCTAATTGTAATGTTATAATCTTCATCACATTCTAAGTTCTTAGGATCATCAGAGAATGAATATTGAGTTTTAGCAATACATACAGGCATACCTTTAGCTAACTTCTCTATATCCTTCATATGTTTTAAAGCAATATCTTCAAATACTACTTTCTTACCACCATATATTTTAGTACCAATAATATTTATTTTTTCTTTAATAGACATATCTAAATCATACATATAATTAAAATTAGATTTCTTTTCAACTAATTTAACTAACTTATTAGCTATATCTGTAGCACCTTTACCACCTTTAGTATATCCTTCTACTAAACTTAGTTCTACGCCTTTTTCTTTTAATTTATCTCTTAAATAATCTATTTCTTTCTTAGAATCTTGAGCATATTTATTAATTGCTACTATAACATTCAATCCAAATTTATTCTTTAAATTATCTATATGATTAAATAAATTAGTCATTCCTTTATCTAATGCATTTATATTATCTTCAAATACATGTTCCTTATCTACTCCACCATGATACTTTAATGCTTTAATTGTAGCAACAAGTACAACTGCATCTGGATGTATACCTAATTTTCTACATTTAATATCAAGAAATTTTTCAGCACCCAAATCAGCACCAAAACCAGCTTCTGTAACTACATAATCACTTAACTTTAATGCTAATTTAGTAGCAACAATACTATTACAACCATGTGCTATATTAGCAAAAGGTCCACCATGTATTATAGCTGGAGTATGCTCTAATGTTTGTACTAAATTAGGTTTTAATGCATCCTTTAGTAATACAGTCATAGCACCCTCTGCTTTTAAATCTGATGCATATATTGGACTATTATCCTTTCTATATCCAACAATAATATTACCCAATCTCTTTCTTAAATCATTAATATCACTAGCTAAACACATTATAGCCATTACTTCACTAGCTACAGTAATATCAAATATATCTTTTCTAGGTACTATCTTAGATTCACCTGATAAACCAGTTTCTACTACTCTTAATTGTCTATCATTTAAATCCATACATCTTTTCCATACAACTCTATCAAATCCAAGTTCATTACCAAAATATATATGATTATCTATTAAACTACTTAATAAATTATTAGCACTTGTCATTGCATGGATGTCCCCTGTAAAATGAAGATTAATGTCTTCCATAGGTGCTACTTGAACATAACCTCCACCAGTTGCGCCACCTTTAATACCAAATACAGGTCCTAAAGAAGGTTCTCTTAATGCAAGAATACTATTCTTACCTATTTTTCTTAATCCATCAGCTATTGCAATAGACATAGTAGTTTTACCTTCACCAAGTGGTGTTGGACTTATTGCAGTAACAAGTATTAACTTACCATTCTTTTTATTTTTTAATTCTTTATACACATTATCACTTATTTTAGCCTTATAATTTCCATATAATTCTAAATCCTTACCACTAATATTTAACTTCTTAGCAACAGTAGTAATTTTATTTAATCTAGTATTTCTAGCTATCTCTATATCTGTCATAATTTCACCTCTATACAATTATAACAAAAAAAAGAAATTTTAACTATAAAAACTCTTTTAATTTTTGTACATATGATTCCTGCATATTAACAAACTCATCTAACAAACTATGTACCTTCTTATCAATATTCTTATTATTCAATAATTTTCTACCTTCAATTATACCCATATTAGTACCCTTTAAAAACAATTCACTTATCTTAGAAGTAGAAGAATCAACAAATAATCTCATTTCTAATCCCTTTTTAGCCATCCTCTTTTCCATAATATTTATCTCATGTGGTTCCTTATCTTTATTATATTTTGGATATATCTTACATACTTTTTTCATTATTCTTTCATATTCCTTCAATTGATCTTCTAATACCTTTTTTAATCCCTTATCATTAACATTATCAAGTACATATATTATAGTTTCTTTCCCCATACTTGCGCCTTTATTTAATTCATCTAATGCATTTATATTATCCATAATTACCTCCATTATTATTATGGATATAAATATATATTTTATGTAAAAAAAAGAGATTATTTTCTCTTCTTTAATAAATCTCTTATTTCTTTTAGTAATACTACTTCATCACTGTCTACTTTAACTTCTTCTTTTACTTCTTCTTTCTTTTTAAAACTTGCTAATAATTTAACAATTAAGAATATACATAAAGCAATAATTAAGAAGTCAATTATAGCTTGGATAAATGCTCCATAAGCAATTGATGCATCTCCTACTTTAATTGATAGACTTGCGAAATCAAGTCCTCCTAAAATAACTCCAATAAGTGGCATTAAAATATCATTTACTAAACTTGTAACAATTTTACCAAATGCTCCACCTATTATTACACCTACAGCCATGTCTACTACATTACCACGAGCTACAAATGCTTTAAATTCATCAATCATTTTTGGTTTTTTCATAAGAATCTCCTTTCATGCCTTATTATACCATTATTACTAGTAATTTTAAAGAAAAATATAATATTTTATAATTTGACTTATAGTTATTTATAATTGTATAATATATGTGTTTATAATATATAATATTATAAGAGTTAGTAGGTGATAACTTGAAAAAAAATAGTTTTATAGATGGTGCGATTATATCTACAATTAGTTTAGTACTTTGTAAGATATTAGGCCTTATATATGTTATACCTTTTTATAAATTAATTGGTACTGAAGGAGGAGCATTATATAGTTATGCATATTCTATATATGCGATGTTCTTAAATCTATCTACTATTGGTATTCCTTCAGCTATAGCTAAAATAATAAGTGAATATGATACTTTAGGTTTTGAAGCATCAAAAAGAAATGCTTATAAAGTAGCATCTAAATTATTAAATATGGTAGGTATAATTAGTTTCTTAATTATGTTTATATTTGCTGGTTCTTTAGCAGAATCTATTATTGGTGGTGTTGAAGGTGGTAACTCTGTAGAAAGTGTTGCTATGGCTATTAGAGTAGTTTCAACTGCATTACTAATTGTACCTAGATTAAGTATTATTAAAGGATATTTCCAAGGTAATAAATATTTAACTAATACTAGTTTATCTGCAATAATAGAACAATTAGTAAGAGTATTAATAATTATAATTGGTAGTTTTGCTACTATTAAATTATTTAATTTACCATATCAATATGCAGTTTATATTGCTGTATTTGCTGCTACTATAGGTGCAGTAAGTGCATTTGTATATTTAAAAGTAAAAGAAAAGAAAATGAATTTAAATATATATGAAAATATGGAATTAACTGAAGATGAAAAAGGTCTTACAAAGAAAGTATTAATAAAAAAGATAATTATATATGCTATACCATTTGTAATAATGTCATTACTACAATCTCTTTATAATGTAGTAGATACATTTACTTTAGTTAAAACTTTAACATCTCTTGGTTATGAAACAATAGTAGCAGAAAATACTGTTGGTGTTATGAGTACATGGGGATCTAAACTTAATATGATAATAGTATCTATGTCTATAGGTATGACTGCTAGTTTAATACCTAATGTAGTGGGTAGTTATACTAAAAAAGATTTCAAAGATATTAATGAAAAGATTATATTAACATTTAAAATGTTATTACTTATTACAGTACCTATGACTGTCGGTATGAGTTTCTTAGCTGGACCAGTATGGCATGTATTCTATGGCATAAATGAAGTAAGTGTTAATATATATAGAGTTTATATATTACAAGTTATTGCATATGGATTATTTACAACATTACTTACTATTACACAATCCATGAATCAAACAAAGATAACAGTTGGATCATTATTAATTAGTTTCTTAATTAAATTAGTACTTAATGTACCTATGATGAAATTATTTAGTCAGATAGGAATAGAATCATATTATGCACCTACATTTGTAGATGCACTTGCACAAATAACTGCATTAATAGGTGTACTTATCGTATTAAAGAAAAAATATAAATTTAAATATACATCTTTATATCCATTCTTAGGAAAAGTTATATTATCAGTTTTATCAATGTTAATTGTATTAACTGGATTAAAGTATATTTATTATAATAATGCAACTACAATGACTGCAATTATAACTATAATAATACATACAATTACAGGTGCTATTGTATACTTTGTTGTGACTGAAAGATTTAAATTATTAGAAAACATATTTGGTAAAAATTATAAAGAAAAAATATTACATAAATTAAAATTAAAGAGAAGTTAGGAGAACTATGAAAGTATTAATAATTCCTTCTTGGTACCCAGAAGGTGAAGACAAATTAATGGGTATATACCATAAAGAATATGCTTATGCATTATCTAAAAATGGTGTAGATGTAGATATGTTACATATTTCTAGAAGAGGTTTAAGAGATGCATTTAAATATATATTTATGAAAAAATTAGAAATTGATAAAGAAGATGGTTATACTGTATATAAGTTAAAGATGTTAAATACAGAAAAGATTAATACTAAAATATATATGAATACTTATTATAAAAAGTTGGAAAAATTATATAAGTATTATCTTAAAAATCATTCTAAACCAGATATACTACATGGTCAAGTAACTATACCAGCTGGCTATGCAGTAGCAAAATTAGGCAAAAAATACAATATACCTGTAATTATTACTGAACACTCTAGTGGATTTATAGAAAATTATTTTAATGATAAATATATTGATTATAGTAAATATGTATTAGATAATAGTACATATTCTACTGTAAGTAATATGATGAGAGAAAGATTGAAAAAATACTCTAATAAGTGTGAAATAATACCTAATTTAGTAGATACAGATAAGTATAAAGTAAAAAGATATAAAAGAGGAAAAATTCTAAATTTAGTAAGTATATGTGCATTAAGAAAAGGCAAAGGGATTGAATATATAATTGAAGCATTAAGTATACTTGTTAATAAAAAGAAGATAAAAGATATACATCTAAATATTGTTGGTGATGGATATTTAATGAATTATTATAAAGAGACTGCAGAAGAATTAAATGTAGATAAATATATTACATTCCATGGTCAAAAAACTAGAGATGAAATAATAGATATATTATCTAAAAATGATATATTTGTAGTAGGAAGTAATTATGAAACTTTCTGTATACCAGGTGTTGAAGCATTAGCAAGTGGAGTACCAATTGTATCAACAAAATGCGGTGGTATAGAAGAATATTTAGATAAAAAATGCGGGGAATTATGTGAAATAAAAAATCCAGAAGATATGGCGAATAAAATTGAATATGTATCTAAAAATCTAGATAAATATGATATTAATTATTTAAGAAAAGTATCAGATAGATTTTCATATAAAAATGGTACTGATATAGCTAAAAAAATATATAAAAAAATCTTAGACAATAAATAATCTAAGATTTTTTTACTAAATACTATCTAACAACCACCGCCATTTTTCCTACTTCATTATATATTTTTTCTAGTTCTTTCTTTGATATTTGCCATGTTTTTGTACCATTTGATCTTGTCCATGGATCTGTAATTATTTCTTCACCTGTTATACTATTATAACCAGTTAATAACAATACATGAAGATTACCTGTTACGCCATTCTTTTTAGCCATAGGCTTTGTTAAATATGAAGTTAAATATATTATAACTGGATTGCCATTTTCTATTTCTTTATTTAATTGAGATAAACTAGATCCAGTCATATCAATAACATTACTATTATTTGAAGAATCTCTACCAAATTTTGCAAGTGCTTTAGGTGCTATCCAGTGCACTACATCTCTTGGCTCAGCATCATATATAGAATTTACAAATCCAACATATGGATCTGTTGATTTTGGAACTTTTTTTGCATAATCATTTAAAGTTGTATTCTTTAAATAACCTTTATATTTAAGTGCCATTAATAAAGATGCTACTTCACAACCATTGTATACTTTTGCATAGTTTTGACTTACATAAGGAACCTTTAATTTAGTCCATGCATTTAATATTCTTTTTTGTTTTTCTTCTTCCTTTCTATCAAGTTCTTTCTTTACTTTACTTAAATATTCTTTTTCTTTTTCAACTATTTCCTTTTGTTTTATAGTATGTACCAAATTATATGCTTCATTATAATCATTATAACTTATATTTTTGGCTACATTTTTTCTACTACTATCACTAAATAAATTATCAACAGCTTTATTTAATTTCAACATTAATTCATATTGATTAATCATAGAAGTAACTTTTTCTTCTAATTCTTTTTTATAAACATCTTCAATTTCATTAAATTTAATTTCAATTCCATATATTTGATTTTCATTAATATCTGACTTTAATATTCCATCTTCAAAATAATAATCTATTTCCTCATTTAATGCCAAATAATCATTCAATGAATTCATTTTAAGATACATATCTTCTTTTTCATCATTATATTTATCTGCTATTAATGATAATTTTTTACGCGCATTATTTATATCTACATATGTAATATCTTCAGCAGGAGTTCCTTCTTCTACATCAGCATATAGTCTTAAAAAAGATGCTTTCGCCTCTTTATATATAACTTGTTCCCTTTGTTTTAGACAATAAGCCCATGTTGAAAATGAAAATATAATTAATGTCAATATCATCAATGTATTACATATCTTATTTCTCATACTGCGCTCCTTCAATACTATTATACTATAATTATGTAAATTTACCATTTTATATTTGGTTAATTTTTGTAAATTTACATAATTATACAAATAAAAAATACTTAAAGCTTAATTTTAGTAGTTTTTTATATACAAAAAAGATACAAATGTAAGATTATAATCTATATTTGTATCTTTTATTATTCAATTATTTAATTTTAGTAATAATTATATTTTTAAATACTTTCTTACTGATCCACCACTACCAAACATACCTACTATTGTACCTATTACTAATAATACTAATGAAACTATGTATATAAATGGTGATGGAGTTACTAATTTTAAGAATGGAGATACGCTCTCTAAATTAACATAATGATATAGAGCATTATAACCATATATAGTTACTAATATTGGTATTATTGATCCTAAGAAACCTAGGAATAAACCTTCTATTACAAATGGCATTTTAATATTAATATTAGATGCTCCTACTAATCTCATTATTTCTATTTCTTTTCTTCTTGAGAATATAGTTATCTTTATTGTATTACTTACTAAGAATACAGTTACTAACATAAGTGCTACTACTACTCCTATTAAGAATTTTTCTATTACTTTTAATACAGAAAGTAATTGTTCAACTATACCTTCTCCATATCTTACTAAACTTACTTTACTTATTTTCTTTATTTGATTTGCAGTTTCATTAATTTTTTCTACATCTTTTACTTTAATTGAGAAAGTATCTGCAAGTGGATTTTCTTCTTCATCCCAACTTTCTATTATTGCTTTAAATGTATCAGAACTTTTCTTCCATGATTCTGCAACATCTTTTTTATTTTCATATGTGTAAGTATTCACATTATCTAATTTTTTGATTTCTTTTTCTATATTTTTAACTTCTACTTCAGTAGCGTCATTTTCTACAAATACTACTATTGAGAAGTCTTTTTTAATTAATGTAGCTATATTTTCTATGTTATATGATAAAACCAGTGATATTGATACGATTAATAAAGTTATTGTTATACATGATATAGACGCTAATGATAAAGAAAAGTTTCTAAATACACTTTTAAATGCATCTCTTATACTTCTACCTAATAATCTAAACGGCTTCATTCTTATATTTTCCTTTCTTATAATCGTGTTTCAATTTACCATTTTCTATCAATATAACTCTTTTCTTCATCTTATCAACTATTTCTTTATCATGTGTTGCCATTATTACTGTTGTACCTAACTCTTTATTAATCTTTTCAAGTACATTCATTATTTCCATACTTGTATCTGGATCTAGGTTCCCTGTTGGTTCATCACATAGAAGTAACTTTGGATTATTAACTATAGCTCTTGCTATTGCTACTCTTTGTTGTTCTCCACCAGACAATTGATCCGGATAGTTTTTAGCTTTGTTTTTAAGCCCTACTGCTTCAAGAGCTTGCATAGTTTTTTCTCTTATTTCTACTTTAGGAATACCTAATATTTCTAATGCAAATGCTACATTTTCAAATACTGTTAATTTAGGTAATAGCTTAAAATCTTGGAAAACTATACCTAATTTTCTTCTTAATTTATATACTTTCCTATTTCTTAATTTAGCAACATTTATTCCACCTATTATTAAACTACCTTTAGTAGGTTTTTCTTCTCTATAAAGCATTTTAATAAATGTTGATTTACCTGATCCGGATGCCCCTATTACAAATATAAAGTCACCTTTTTCTACATCTAGATCAAAATCATATATTGCAGTTACACCGGTTTTATATTTCTTTTCTAATCCTCTAATTGTAATTAACTCCACCTTTTCACCTCTCTCCATGATAATACATATGATATGAATCTGTTATTATAAAGAATGCATCTTTATCAATATTATCAATACATTTTTTTAATTTTATATAATCTCTTGTAGGTATTACACACATAAGCATATTATGTTTCTTTTCTTTATAACCACCTAATGCATCTATTTCTGTAACACCACATTTCAATTCTTCTCTTATTGCTGTTTGTATTTCTTCTGGTTTATTAGTCATTATATAAAACATTTTTCTATTTGATATACCAAGCATTATCTTATCTACTACCTTACTTGTTATATACAATATTATTATAGCATATAAAATATTATTTAAACCAAAAATAAAGCCACCTAGTATTATCAATGAACCATCAAATATTATTATTGCAGCACTCATAGGTATTTTAAACTTATCAGAAATAATCTTTTTAGGCACATCTGTTCCACCTGTTAAAAAATCATTTTTATAAGTAAGCCCTCCTCCTATACCTGCAAATATAGCTGCACATAAACAATATAATAACTTATTACTATAATCTAATACGATTACTTTAGGAAGAAAACTAAATACACTTATAGCAAGTGGATATAGAATTGATCCTAATAACAATTTCCTTGTGTTTTTAAATCCATATACAACTAAATTTAATAAAACCATTAGAACATAAAATATTGCTACAAACAATGATGTATCTATCCCAATTAATTTTTTAAATATAATTGCTAAACCACCAGAACCACCAACTACTATGTTTAAAGGAGATATAAACAAATTAAACTCTATACCAAAAGCTACAAAACCTAGTGCAATTTCTAGGTATTTAATTAACTTTTTACGCTCCACCTTTAACTTCATATGAGTCAGTAATTACAAAGAATGAATCTTTGTCTATATTACTTATTCCTTCCTTAAGTCTATAATATTCTCTAGTTGGTATAACACACATTAGCATTTTTTGTTTTTCTTTTGTATATCCTCCCTTAACAGGTATTATTGTTACTCCATGATTTAATTCATTCATTATATAATCTTTTACTTTTTCTTCTTCATCAGTAATGATATAGAATGCTTTACTCTTAGATATTCCAAGCATAATTCTATCAGTAATCATACTAAGTAAATAAAGTACTATAAGCGCATAGAACATCTTATTCCAACCATATATAAATCCACCTGCAACTACTATAGAACCATCTACTATAAGCATTGCATTTCCGATTGATGTATGACAATACTTTGCAACTATTTGATTTAATATATCAGTTCCACCTGTAGTAAATCCCATTTTAAATGTAAGTCCATATCCAACACCACGAACTATACCTGCAACTATTGCAATTAATAACATATCAGAAGGATCTACATATATTAAATCTGCTATATTACTAGTTAATGTTACAAATATAGGGAATAATATTGTACCAATAACACTTCCCATACTTGTTTTAACTCCAAGAAGTGGGAAACTAATGATAAGCAAAAATACACATAATATAGCAACTAATAAGTTAGGATCTACTGAATACTTAAATATATTAGCAATACCATCTACATCTCCTGCTACTATACTATTAGGTTTTAAAAATAGGTTATATGCTAAAGCATAAAGAAATAAACCTATTGTTAATGTCCCATATCTTTTAATTATCTCTTTCATCTTACCACTTCCCTTAAATAACTTTCAATTAATTTATTTATATCACCATCTAATACTCCATTTACATCAGATGTTTCATAATTAGTTCTATGATCTTTTACCATAGAATATGGATGCATTACATAACTTCTTATTTGAGAACCAAAATTAATATCCATTTTACTTCCTCTTATTTCTTTTAATGATTCCTTTTGTTCCTCTATTTTCTTTAAATACAATTTATTTTTTAATAATTCCATTGCTTTTTCTTTATTCTTTATTTGACTTCTTTCATTTTGACAAGTTACTACTGTTTTAGTAGGTATATGAGTAATTCTTACTGCACTATCTGTTGTATTAACTCCTTGTCCACCTGCACCACTACTTCTATATACATCTATTCTTAAATCTGCTTCATTTATTTCTATTTCTATTTTATTATCAAATTCTGGAGTAACCTCTACTGATGCAAAAGTTGTATGTCTTCTCTTATTAGAATCAAATGGTGATATTCTAACTAATCTATGAACTCCTTTTTCACATTTAAGATATCCATAAGCATATTCACCTTTAACACTTATACTTACAGATTTTAAACCAACTTCTTCACCTGGTTCCTTATCTATTAATTCATATTTAAAATTATTTTTTTCACACCATCTAGTATACATTCTAAGAAGCATATTAACCCAGTCATTACTCTCTGTTCCACCAGCTCCACTATGTATTTCTAATACACAATTATTCTTATCAAATTCATCATTTAATAATGTTAATAATTCTAACTCTTCTATCTCTACTTCTAAACTTTTTATTTCATCTTCAATTATATTTTCAAAACTAGAATCTAACTTATATATTTCTATATCTTCCTTTATATTTTCTATGTTTTTCTTCAATAATGACATCTTGTCATTATACTCTTTCAAACCATTTAATTTCTCTATTACTTTGTTAGCATTCTCTCTATCATTCCAAAAATCAGTCTTTTCAGTTTCCTTAGTTAATTTATCTATTTCTAGTTTTTTATTATCTAAGTCAAAGTAACCTCCACAGTTCTTCTAATTTATTATCAAATAATTCTATTTTATTTTCTACTTCCCTTATTTCCATATAATCATCCTCTTTATAATTATATCACATTTTTCTACTTTAAAAAATATGGCTATTTAATTATATTATCACCATATTTTTTTCTCAATTTATCAATTGTTTTATTCAAATTATTATTACTAACTTTTTCATCTATATTTTCAAATAATGATATTTGATAGTCATTACTATCTGTTAAATTATCTAATCTTATTCCTATTAATCTTA
>JAEEGL014201435.1_pt1 | contig 17147 bp, 18 predicted proteins | sample 9134231 | NCBI WGS metagenome assembly JAEEGL01 (sample SAMN16246548, study PRJNA631951) | gut metagenome | biome: gut microbiome; feature: rumen; material: fiber-attached | host: Bos | place: Iran: Karaj | collected 2018-10
CCTATCGCAAAAGACAAGTCAGTTTTCTGTGCTATAACTCATAATGCACAGACCGTAACAATCGAAATTCTTGATGTTGATCTTTCAGCTCAAACAGAAATTCCCATCGGCCTATTAACAATAAACATCGACGACTGGAAAGTGCTTTGTACTTTGAGATTGTCAGAAATTGACACATCTTCAGGTAAAGCAAATACCATAACGAGCATGTTCTGTGAAGTTGCTCAGGTAATTAAGGAAAGGAACGACCCGAAGCCTGTAGAGGAGGAAGGACCTGATGAGGTTGAAATTGTAGAAGATCCTGGTAAAGCTGAAGTCGATGCTACCACATGATTCTTATTAATATAAGCCCCGGTAAATCCGGGGCTTTTTAACATTTCATTCTTTATATGTGTATTATTCAAATGAAGATATGAAAATATCTATCAATAACTTTAGGAGGTTATAAATTATGAACAAAACATTTGAAGAAGATGATAAGGTGATTATCATCCGAGAATACAATGAAGCGGAAAATCCACATTGCTTAAATGACATATTGGAATTTTTACGTGCTATGAAAAATGAACTGCAGACAAAACTCGATACAAAAAGAAAATATTTTCGAGACAAAAAGTTGGAAGTTCGGCATCCCTCGGGTCTCGAATATATTCGTGTTCCGGGTCCGGGAGATGCATCTGAATCGGTATATCATATGAGAGTATCAACCAAGAACTTGAATCTTGTTAATCAAATGATTGAACACGTTCTTGCATCGGACAAAAAGATGTTTGCCGTTGTTTTTGATAAGGATTTCTCAGTGATTAGAATAGGCGATAAATGGAATAATGTCTTAACGAAGCCTCGTATTGTTGATATTAAGAAAACATATATCGATGTTCGTAGAATTGAATTCTCACATGACAAATTATTCCATCTCAGCGATATTCACAAAGCTAATGGTATATCTATTAAAGATGATAAAACAGACACATCATTTTCATATATGAACGATTTTCATCTTGATAAAGAATTTAATTACTGGGAATTATTTGGATGCTTAGATTGTAAAGAATATGAGGATAAATTAATTGAAACAAATATGAATAAAAAATGTAACCATATGTTTGTTCCGATTTCAAAAGAATCTGAGAATGAAGCTAATCGTGCACTTGCTAAGTTCAATTCAATAATTTGTCGATGCAAAGATTGCTTGAGATATTTTCTCCGACCTGCCAGCGAAATAAAATATTACGAATCAAAAGACTTGGAATTACCGAGGCGATGTCTGGTGTGCCGTGAAATACATGAAAAATATCAAGGAGGAAAATATAATGATTAAAAAGATACGCGAGATTTCAATGCGGACGAAGCCATGTAGTGACATCGTCGAATATGTACGGAATAAATCTAATAAATATGAAATAGAATCTAATATGTATTATAGCGATGAAAAAGTACCGATTGAATATTATTTCCGCTATCATGCATGTATGTCATCAATAGCATCTCCAAACATAATCACATCGTCGAATGGAGAAGTTAACGTAGTAATGCATATTGAAAGAACACTGTATTCACGGAGAATGGACATCCGAAGAGAAGACCAAGATTTTAAGAAACGATCGACGAAGTGTTTTGAATACATATGTGATGAGCATGATTTTGAATTATTAAACAAAGACATTGAAGGTTTCTTTGAAAATAAGATGAATGAAAAGGAGGAAAAATAAATGAGCATTTACCCAATTAAAAACGAAAAAATTACATCCGACAGAGACTTCATTAAAGAAATCTCAGAAAAGAGGTTCAATGAAAAACTTTGGAAAGTTGGTGATGCATATGCACTGAGGCTTCCTGATAGATACATTGATGTCATTCTTGTTGAGACAATCAAGGATGATTATGGTATTATCAGACTGAGATTCGTTGCAGGAGTACAACTCCCGAAATATAGGTCAAATGGATTCTCAATTGATGTATATGAATGGCAGTCGGATAAAATCGCATGCGTCACTGGTACACATATCGATCATACCATTGTACCAGGTGAAGAACTATCAGATGTAGAATATAAAATATTCAACGAAGAATGGTTCGAAAAAGAATCTACTGATTGGGTCAATTTTGAAGAAACGATTATAAATCGTGCACTTATAAAGGTTGAATTTAGAGGAAGTACTATGATAGGATTTGTGGATCCGCGGAAAGTTCTGGATGATGAATTCGATCTATACGTGGGTGAAATAGGCATAACGATTTATCCCACTCCAGAAGAAATGGAGTCAATTAAAATCTATTCACTGAAACATATTAAGGAGAAGAAAAATGAACAAAAGACAGATTAAGAAATTCTGTAAGAAAGGTGGAAGATTCCACTTTGATAAATCCATATCAAGAATGTCCAAGAAAATGATGTATCCGTTTGTGGCGAATACATACGGACATATGATATCGTGGTGTAAGATGGGAACATGCATCACATGTGATCATTGCACAGATGTAACCATTGATTGGGACGGAACACCATATATGTGTTATGGAGCCAAGATTGGTTGTGGCGGAGCTACCAACTTTACATGCAAACGATATAAGCTTGATCCGGATATTAAATTCTTCAAATATAAGAAGATAAATACTGAGTCTCCGGATTGCGAATTAAAGAGATATATCGATCAAACAATCAAAGATCTTCAAGAACGTGAACAAAAAGAATATGAAGAATGGAGAAAAAATAGAGAACAAATGAAACCTTTTATGGATGCAGAATCCGAAAAGATTCTTGCATATCTTGAAGAAAAAGCAATGCTCGACGGTGATGTATTTGCATATCATCCCAGCTCGGAAACTGTGCAAAAATGTATCGATAGTATTATGGACAATAATGAGGAGGAAAATAATAATGGATGATTATACATCTTTCCTGTTAAATAAAGAAATACCGTGGGCGTTGGATGATGATTTGAAAGCAATGCAAGACATCGTTTACGAATGGATGAAACCGATGCTTGACCATGAAGGAATATATGGAATATGGTTAAATAGACCAACCCTTGACGATGGATTTGAATGGACCTTAATAAATGATGTCGAATTCCAAGGACCAATGGTTGGTGTTCGTGCAATTGTAAATGACGATGGTAAGAAAGGATATGGTATTTATCAATACATAGTGGACCGATTTATTCCTGATAAATATACTAATATAAAAATCTTTGATGATACTCCGGTTTGGGTGGAAAATGAAAATACCATATACAAAGATTTCACTCGTGATCAAATGTACGAGTTATTCGAAAAAGTATCAAAATATTATGAAGAAAAGAGGAATAATAATGAAACCGAACAGCAAAAAGATTAACGACGTTGTCGTACAGGTATTCAACAAAGATGCATTAACACCCGGATACCCGTATTTGATTACTTCACGTAATATGAACAAAACATATACGGGTACTTTGAGTGAAATCGATGATGAAAATCATAAATTAATATTCAGAATATATGATGACAATGGAGATTTGAAAACTGCATGCATAAGCATGCTTGGTATATGTCAAGGAAAATATATTATAGAAAAGCCATTACCGATTGACTTAAATGCTTCTGATAACGAAGAACCTGAAGAATTAGATGGTGAAGATAAAAAAGTACCAAAAATCTATACACGTTCAATTTGCTATTATGATAAACGAAATCACATCGAAGAAAGATATGTGACAAACGAAGAAAACGATCTGTCAGAATTGTTTATTAACAAATCAAATGACACGATTCTCGTTAAACAATTCGCTTACAAAGTTTCGTATATAGATGATGGTAACATTGTTAAATACGAAATCTGGCCATCTCGAGTATGGGATGACGAATCAAAAATACCGGAAGGCTTTAGAGTTCATCCAATGTTTTGGGATAGTAAAGCTAATAGATTCATATATAACGTATGCATATCTAAAAATGTTGAGTGTCTTGGAGCGAATGATTTATCTGTCTCTTGGACAATTCAAATTGCATCAGGACTTCAGATGTTATACTTCATTGAGTATGGTTTGAACAGTCGTCCTGATACATCATATCACGGAATAGAAGATTTTATTAAACCAACGAAATATCAATACATATCAAATGCGAAAGTTGATCGCTTTAATGCCCTTGTCATCGATGACGAAGAAACACATATTTCATTACCCTCTACATCCGGTTTCATATGGTCGTTCTATCAGGATAATTCACATAAATATGATTGGCTGTTTATACCGTGCGTGATTGTAGATGATAACGTTGCACGTTTAGAACATTTCTGTGATTCATATTATGTATATGATGATTTACATCCTGAAAATCTAAGAATGAATTGGGAATGTCAATTGTCGTACGGTGGTCCTCGTAATAAGACGTGTGAATCATACGGTCCTTTCACAATCACAGCATGTGATTATGTTGGGTACCGTCATTTTGATATCGGATCAAGAACCGCTGTAAAGTAAGGAGTGAAGAAGATGCCAAATAAACGTATCCGAAAGAAACATCAAATACGATTCAAGTTCGGTGGTGGTAACAAATTGGTTGTGCATGAATTTTACTCCTCATTTTTCAGAAGAAGAAAAATAACGAGAACAGCTTGCAAATTGAATTATCGTCACAAATACAGATTTTGGATGCATGACCGTATGATTTTCATAATGCATAATCCACCTAAGAAAAAATCCCCGATGTTCGAAAAGAACATTCGCAGAGCTTTTAAGTATAAAAACAAGAATACAAAGTTTGCCAGAAATCAGGAAATGTGGGATAAGATAATTTTGGATTTATCATCATCTGCATTAAATGAATTCAATCGAGCATATGAGGCAGGTGAGGTTGAATAATGACAACACATACTTATATAAAGAAACATCAAATATTCATTCCCAAATATTGTTGCACAGCAATGGGATACGGTAAATTGCTTAAATACTATCAAAGAGGTTTTGATAATGCTCAATTGAAAAAATATAAAAAGGTAATGAATGATGTATTGTTGAATTGCATGAAAGAACATGAATTACCTACTCGCGAGAGATTTGATAGAAATGTGAAGCGTGCCTATAAGTATATTAAGAAAGTAAATAAACTTCCCAAAAGGATGACCCGTGAATCACATGTGAAGTTCAACGATATCATTCAATCAAAAATCGAATATCTTGAAGATATGTCTATATTGGAATTTCTCGATAAGGAGTTTTCAAATAATGAAATTAAGAATAAGAAAGAAGCTAAAGCAAAGACTCGGAAGAATGCATTACCGCGATGCAAGACTCGCAAAAATAACACAGTATGTGTGCGAAACATACCCAAATACAAATCTCATAATTTGCGAAACAACAAGACGTGGTCGCATTAAGAAGATATATGCTGCACAAGGAGCTTATCCAAGTTCAGCAGGACCAACTATCTATGAGAAACCATAAAGATTATTGGAGCCCCGTAATGGGGCTCCAACATATTTTTTTTCTTTTAGTACACAGCTATTATTTTTACGATACGAGCGATAACATTTTGTATGGTTGTCGATGTTGCCAAATTCAAGAAGTTTGCATATGAAATACTAATTGTATATCCCGTCGTACTTCCGGTGTTTTCTGATACACTGACATAGCAATATGCCAAATAGTTTCCAACTCCTGATTGGCCAGGTGTATCATAACCAATGAAACCACCATGGCGGGTGTGACTCATATCAACATCGATACAATTTATACAAGCGGTTCCATCGTTATAGACACCATCACTACTGTATTCTACTCCAATGAATACTTTGAGATATTTTGGAATTCCATTTGGTAGATTTATCGTCGTACTTGTTTGAGGATTGTTTGTATTTTCGTAGAGAACAGGCTCCTTCAAATCTGAAATACAGTCTTTGATGAAATCGATTGTTTTAACACGCTGATAGTTTGGAGTTGAAGTTCCGGATGCACTTGGAATCGAGGTTATTAATGTTTCAGCACCATTCCAAGCAGAACCCGATGCTGTTTGAGAAATACCATATATTCTGTTCATGAATGCAAGAGTTGTTATTTCGCCAATAAATGTTGATGCTTTCATGGTTGGAAGTGATGAAAATATTGGATTTGTAGTTCCTGTAGTATATGTAGCAGATCCTGCAGTACTTGTTGAAAATACAGACCAGCTTGTCGTACGAGCTTTTCTTGAGTGATCCTTTATGACTGAGAATATCCATCCATCATATCGAGCTTCATATTTACACCATAACTCAACCTTTGAACTTGTGTTTGCAGTATCTATTATAACCATTACGAAGTTCGAAGTATCTATTCCTTCATTTACGACATTCCATTGGAAGTCGGTGTTGGAAGCATCATGCACTTTTGTACTACCTGTTCTAAGATGAGCTGATAAAATACCAGCACAAGATGTAGTGCTTCCCCACGTCTTCGAAACCATGAAAGTTATGGTATCATCTGTATTAGCTACACTGATAGTGACTTCGGCAAATTTATGCCATGGGTTTGTAGTTAAAGTGGAAGAATCATCATAGCTTATACCCGTTTTCAAGAACTGAGTATCAGATGTCATTGCAACAGTACCCGTCTTATCAGGCAACGTATAAGTTCTATCACCAGTCATCGTATCAGCAACTTTTAATTGGCCATAATCATCACCTGTTTTTGGATAGATTCTAACAATACCATATTTGTTTCCAGCTGTTCCAGAATTAATCTTGTTTCCTAAACAGAGAATACCATAACCGACTGCTGATGCAGTTCCTTCTAAAGTTGTATATGATAATCCATTATTATTTAACAGAGACTTATTCTCAGAAGAAGCATTATTGTGAAAAGGAATTTGATAAGACGTCGATGATGTCGGATTTGTTAATGTACCATATACTTGCGTAGCAGAAGAAGCATTACCATTTAAATTACCGGTGAATGTGTTTGCATATATGATTCCATCTACCGGTTTTGCATATATGTTTGTTGTAACAAATGTTTGGCCTGTGATTGTGGCAGATAAATCTTCTGGCGTGGTAGAATGTGATGCTCCAAGCAGTAGTGGACGATAATTTGATGCCGCGGTATTGCTCTGTAAAACGTTTGCATCAGTGAATACAGCATTCGATGGTACGGATTTTGCAATTGTATATGCAGATGATTCTATACCACCCTTAGTTCCATCAGTGACAACAACACGACCAGAAGTTGGTGTTGATGTAAAATGTCCAAGAGCTTGCCAATCCGACCAAGTTTCATTATTATAGTTTCTATAATAAATACCATTTGTATTCATACCCAACGCAAGTTGAGTACCGTATTTAGCATCGTTTCCTTGAACTCTTAAAATATGATAATAGTGAGCAGTTGGAGTATGGTTCGATGATGTTCCGTTCCATTCATCAATTGTAGCCAGATGTTTTCCTTCGAAGGAGTTTACATCTTCGGATGTTCGAACAACTGTCAACTTATCAGCGGATGTTGCAGAGCCTCCTGGTGATGAGGAACCGGCATAATCGTGGGTATGTGTTGACAATGCGAAAGTAGATTCCTTTGTAACGGTAATTTTTCTATTATGGTCGCCATCGTTCGCAATTGACACCTCTGTTACCGCATTTCCAGATCCCGTTGTCTCAAGAGTTATCAAACCCTTGAAAGCATTCCACAATTTTGAAATTGGTCTTCGATGATATGTTGTTGTCGTAGTTCCACCTGCGGCGAATTGAGATATGTAATAATCATCTAAGTTTGGAACAGAACTTCCGGTTGTGAGTAAATTTATTGCCGCATTCACACCAGCAGTTGTATCTGGAACGTAATCCAATGAAGGAATATCTTCTTTAGCAACAGAAGCAGTTGCTGATACATGACCCAAAGTGTCAACGGTAATTTTATACAATCCAGAAGTTTTGGAAGTATGTGAAGGATGAGTATAGACTGTTGTATCAGTTCCATCGATTTTGATGTTTCCGTTTGTTGATGATGATGTTACTTTCGAATAGTCCAAAGACGGTATATCCGCAGCAACAAGTTTTCTGAATGTAGCAGCACCATTGGATCCATTTGGTGCGGCGAGCACTGTATTAGCGGTTCTTGATGTAGTTGAATCATAATACTGGGAATGTGTGTGACTTATAGGAGCATACTTACTCGCTAATGATGTTCCATTCTCATATAATGATGTAACATATAATGAACCCGCTGTTGTTCCAAGATATACACCGGTATCGGCAACAGATGTAACAGCTGTCGCTGTTGAAGTTGGAGTCGTAGTAGTAGCAAGTAAATATGCTTTTGAAGTTGTTGCCAAAGTTACATTTACTTTGGTATCAGTATTAGAATCAGCTGCCCAATATGTCGTGGTACCATTACTTTTTAAAATCTGCCCATTTGTACCAGGACCATATGCAGTTCCACCAGACGAAGTTGGTGCCTTTATTGTTGTCACCTGTAATGTATCGGTCAAAGTAGTATCAGTGACTCGAAGATTTCCTGATACAATTGTATCCTTTAATTGTGCCATCTAATACCTCCTTAGAATTCTATAAACTGATATGACTGAATATTTCCAGTCTTATGAATTTTACATATGTCATTTATTTCAAACATATTTGACCTCGTATCTTCATTTCGAGATTCAGATTGATTAGGGGACAAATCATGTTCCGTGTCATATATGTCAACAAGAGTTTGATTTGTTATTCCTGTAGCTGTAACAATACCCTGTTTAGAAATATTTGCCATATTAACCCTCCTTCATTTCATATCCCAACATAGAACCGTTCTTGGATACACTGGCAGATACTTCGTATAATCGTTTAATGTCATCTGCTGATAAGGTCGTTGCGTATAAACGAAAATCAGATAATTGACCATTAAAATTATAACTTGTTCCAGAGTCAAATCCATTCATATAGATAGTCGCGCCTGTTATGCCTTTATACGTTTTAGCATCAGCTTTAAACTCTCCGTCAATATATAGCTTTGCTGTTGTACCATCACCTGTTACTGCGAAATGATGCCATTGGTTATCACCATATGTTGATGCTGACACATTGAATGGATTGCTGGATCCATCACCGGTATTCCAATAAAAGTTTCCACCAGACATGAATAAGTTCAATCTATTGCCATCAGAAAATCCCCACATCATATGTCCATTATAATTAGAATACTTAGCCCACCATGAAAATGTATATGAATTTGCAAAACCGGATGTGACCAACGTTGTATTTATATGCGACCCAGAACCAAACTTGGTACTATGTGAATATCTCGGAGCTGATGTTGATAATGAAACATTTCCATTTCTATTACCATGATTATTGTATCCGGAGCTGTCGATGATTCTATCATCGTTAAAGAAATTATCAACCAATTTATTTCCAGCTATGTAGCATCTGCTATATGTGTTCCAACGAATAAATTCACATCCACCTTTTAATCTACTCACACTACTTGGTTTAAAAGTGTGAGTCTTTGCAACCCAATCTGCTATAGAGGTTAATGCAATTCCTCCCCATGGATAATAGTATGTGGATCCTTCGGTAGATTGACATATTGCTGTACCCGCGGGTCTATCTTTTCCGGTAAATGGAGACAACAGTGTTATTGTGTTATTTGTTTTATCAATATTACTTTTATCCGTTTTTGTACCAAATGTGGGGGTATCATATGTATATATTAAATCCGGATATGTTTCACCATATGAATTTTCATATCCGAAGATGGCGGCATGGAAATAATAATTATCACCGGTAGACCATTTACTCAGGTCATTTGCATATATAACCGTGTCCCCTTTGTGTAAAGGTAAACGTAATGTTGTTAATGTAGCTGCATTGAATCCAGCGGATGTCATGTGATGAGCTATAAACTTCTTGTCAATATCATATGGATATATAGAAGGATAAGTAGTGCCTGTTTGGTTTGCCATTCCTTTAATATAACCACTGATTGTATATCTATGGCTTTGTGATATCGGGATATATTCTTTTGTCATATTTCCACTATAAAAACTCGACTTTATTTCCGGATGTCCCGAGGGTATTTCAGTGGTTGAAATAGTTGCAGTACTTGTCCAGTTCTCTGAACCAAGTTCACCGAATCCATTTATAATAAGATTATCCGATGATTGAGCATCATCCAATTTATAGTGACAAACCAATCCCTTAGCAAGTTCTTTTATTTCCGCCTCGCATAATGCATGATCATAAAAACGAATATCATTTAGATACCCATTTAATGGATTACCACTAACTGTTGATGCGGAGTTTTGACAAACTCCTACTGAATATTTCGAAGTATTCACAATTGTGGGTGTTCCTGTCGTTGTTGTTGAACTATCAAGCACACCATCGATATATAAGTATTTACCAATGCCTTTCTTTCGAACGACACAAACATGATACCATCTGTTTGCAGATATTTTTATTTTTGGGGTGAGTTGCCATCTCACACCATCATCAATTAACCATTGACTTCCATAATAGAATACTGTGATACCTTTTTCGGCAGCAGATGTTCTACAAGAGAACAATGTTTGACCAACGGTTGTTGCATTTAATTTCATCCAACATGCAAAAGACCATTCATTTGTAGCATTGGTTATAAAACTATGTGTACCCATAAGATATGCTGAATTCGCAAAAGAATAGCAACCGCCAATCTTGCCGTTGGAATTTAAAGTGATACCGGTTTCAGTTACATTACTCGAATGACATCCGTAATTTAACGAATTTTTTGTAAGTGGTAACCATATCTGAAGACTCATTCAATCTCACCTCTATTACATTTATTATGCGAATACGAAGTCCAATGTCTCCGTTGTTGAATTATATTCCATTGTACAAGATCCACCACCAACTCGAACTTTCTTGGTAGTAAGAACACCACTTGTCGTGTATACTTCATTATCCGAATATGTTTGTGGATTTGTAGCTTGAGAGGTTGCTCCTATCAAATATATCTTTGATGATGTATCTGTTGAACCAGCTGTATTCTTTGTGTCAGGTGGCGTTGCCCAACTACCAGCATTATTAAGATATGTAGTTGTGGATGATCCAAGCTGAGGTCCATTTGTGATTGTGTTTGTACCGTCCCACTTTGTAAGATATGCTGAGGTACCACTACCTGTTACGTTATTTGATGGAACTGGGTTTGCTGGTATTTTTCCGCTGGTTACTGATATACCGGTAACATGTCCCTTTCCATCCGTATTAAGAGTTACACCTTTAACAACATCAATGCTCCAAGCCGCAGTAGCACCTGATGCACTTGCGGATTTATCCTGACCTGATACTGTTGATGGAGTATAGTGATTGGCAGATGATGTTACCTTTGTATCATTATCAGTCGGAGTTGTGAATATGAATTCGGTATCTCCGGCTGTTAACTTGTACTTTGTATTTGCAGAAAGTGTAAGTTGACTTGAACCAGAATCAGCAGCTATTGTTGTCGTATGAGTATGTGATATTCCAGCATACTTATTAGCCAACGAGGTTCCGTTCTCATATATAGTATTGATATATGCCGTGTTCCATCTATAAGACGATGTACCAATTGAACCAGTTCCGGAAGTACCCGGATAAAAAGAAGAACTTGTATTGAGAACAACTGGAGTTCTATCAGCTATGGTATTGCAATTAGTTAAGAAATATATGTTGGTATCAGATGAAAGAATGAGTTGTTCGGTATCACCTGAGAATGCTGTATTTAAAGTTCCGCCAACATCAAGTCGTGTTCTACTTGTGTTTGCATCTGATTGATCATCTGAAATCAAATCAGCTAAGTTTTTTGCAGATTCACCAGAACCAACAATCATCAATCCTCCACTCTCAACTGTCACTAACATTCCAGCTCCATTTGGAGCTGTACTTGAAGGATTAACCGTTGTTTTTCCAGGATATGTTCTAATTGCATATCTACCATAATTCAGTACAGAATCATCAGCCTGAACTTTATATGCTTTTAAATACAATCCTTCTGTCACGAGTTGTGCACCTGCTCCTGTTAAATAACCCGCTGTACTAAATGCTGTTGAATATAAATAACCAGATGATGGTTTGTGGAACAAGTTCGTTGTTGCATAAACTTGGTTTGTTACAGTTGTAGCCAAATCATCAACTACTGTTGTATTGGTATGACCGAGCATAACAGGTCGATAGTTCGAAGTAGTTGATACTGACTGCGTAACTTTTGTATCAGTATTAGAATCAGCTGGTAATGTAATGGTCTTTGTATTTATCTTTGTAACATGACCATTGGTTTCGCGAGTAACTGAATCAACAACTGTAAATGTACCACCGTGTCCAGGTGAAGCAGATGAAGTAGTATCTGTTGATTTTGTAATTGTTGGATGCGAGGATGCAATCGATATTTTTGCATTAGTTGCATCTGCAGTTACAGTAACATTTGAACCTGCAACAATATCAAGCGATTTAGCAGATGATGCGTTTGCGGTAAATGTCGTTACTGTGGTTCCAGCACCTTTTAATGTTAATGCAGCATCATTTACCGTTGGAGCATAGATATCTGACGAGGTTCCATTGATTTTAATAGTACCAATTTTTGTACCAGATGACAGTGTTTGTGTAAAGGAAGTTGTTCCCGTATTTAAAATAGTACCGCCTGTTGTTGGTAATATATGTTCAATATTATCAGTTGTTATCTTTGCACCTTTGAGGGTATGATGTTTTGTACCAGAAGACCACAGTCTCAAAAGACCTTGTTCATTATTGGTTGTACCTTCATTGATTTCATTACCCAGAACTAACCTCGTGTTTCCAACTACGGATGTTGTTCCTGGAGTATGATTAATTTTTGCGGAGTCTAATATACCAACACCAGCAGTAGTTTCACCACTCATCAATGTTGGATAATATGCGGCCGCAGCCGCTGACTGTGAAATCTCTGTGGACTTAACCTTTTCATCTACATTTGGATTAGAAACCCACTTTGCAGTACCTGATGAATTGAATCCTAAGAATTGTCCACTTGATCCACCAGTAGGTACCAATGCTTCATACCACTTGGAAATCTTACCGAATGATATTGCTATATTTTCATTCGATGTGAGATTTGATCTTGATGAAGCCTGCGTAAATTCAACATCAAGCTGGACATCATCAAACTCTTCCAATCTTGCCATTATTAAAGTATCTCCTTTCGTCATGTAATAAATTAAGAGGCTTATGGTTGCGTTTTAAGGTTTCATCATTTCATATGTATATCTTTAATATGGAAAATGGATATAACATCTTCCATAATTGATGTTGAAAGGATTTGATTTTATGAAAATTATTAAAGCAAAACCTCATGCAGAAAATAGTACATTTGTAAAACAACACAAATGTTATGTATATAGATTCGGATTGGAGTTTATTTGTGAAATAAACGAAGATGAAGAATCATTAGCAAATTCAATTTGTCCAATGTTGAAAAGGACAGATTTGAATTTGTATAACAAATGTAGGAATAAATTTAACAATGCTTTTGAAAAGGCATTGAAAGAATTTATTCTTAATAATTCATGAATTAATTATCCCCCGGATATACCGGGGGATATTAATATATTTTATAACCATAGAAAGGTAGGAGAGTCATTTATGACAAAGAAAGAAAAAAGAAAGGCTTTTGCAAAAGCCGCAATGAAATATGCTTTTGAAGCAACTATCGGACAGACAATTTTCGATACAGTTGCGGAAACGGAGAACTGGGCTATTCAAAGACTAAAGGCATCGGTTAAAAAAGCTACCGTATATACTATCGAGGTAGGCCCACCATTTTCTACAACAACACAGGCAATACATAGTATATTGCTTGATTATCTCTTGGATGAGAAAAGAACGATTCATCTTGATAGTAATGAAAAACTGAGATCTATTTATAAACCTTTTAGGATTATAACATATCACGGCACACCAATTTTGTTACTCGGTCCAGGTAACAAAGACAATGAAGAAAAATCACACAAGAAGGCTGTGATGTATAAACCGATGATGAATCTAATATACGGTGGTACAGGGTCACCCGTTGGTGGTGATTACGATGGTGATTTATCTGGAGCTTTTCATCCAGGCCCAGGCTCAGGACCAATTATCACGGCTATTCAACAGAGAAGACGCGATTTTGTGCTGATGGTTCCCAATACAGAAGTGCACAAGAAGAATCTTAAGCTGTTCTTCAAGAATGTAATTCAAAAGAAGGCGAAGGAAAAGATGAATGGTGATAAAGAAGCCTTCATCCAACTCAACGGATTCCAGTCTACAATGATGAGAAAGCGTTCAATGGAAACTGTTTTCATGAATTCAAAAACAAAGGAAAACCTTATTAATTCGATTGATGCTTTTGTAAATCGGAAAGATTGGTACGAAAAAAATTTCGTTCCATATCATTATGGAATTCTTCTGTATGGACCTCCCGGAACTGGTAAATCAACTCTGATAAGAGCATTGATAACAGAATACATGGAGAAGTATAAAGACAATGTTAATTCACCACTGTATCTGAAGAACGTCGGTGATCTTCCTGGCATTCGCAATGAGGCATATGAGATGACAATGAAGCCTCGTATGATTGTCATTGAAGATATAGATGCAACATGTCTTCAGAAAAGAGAAGATAAAATCTTTGATGATAAGAAAGAAGGATTAGCAATTGAAGTTTCTGAAGTATCATATGATGATGATAGATCAGATTTCAGACATCGTTCATTTGGAAAAATGAACGTATCACTTTCAGAAGTTTTAAATACCATTGATGGTGTTTCTAATCTGGAAAATGTCATCTATATCTTTACAACAAATCATGTCGATCATTTAGATCCGGCTCTGATTCGTCCTGGTCGAATTGATAAGATGATTCATATTGATCGTCCGGGTAGAAATGAATACGACCAGTTTATGTTCTATCATTTCGGAAAGCACATTCCGGATGAGATGGAAGTAAACACAGATTTGTTGATAGCAGAATTGCAGAATGAAATCGTATGTGAGAAATCATATGATGAAGTTCTGGAGATTCTGAGAAAGGAGGAAACATGATTCCTTATGAGGCAAGACGGTTGCAAAAAGTAGCACCGGCATTGTATCAGTTAACCATTGATGCATTGACGATATACGGAGGGGATTTGATATGTGAAAAGTTTCATATTAAACCAACTGAATTATTGGAAATATTTTGCGGTACGTGGTATGAATGTAACAACGCATATCATTGTATCAGAGCATCAACAGAGGAAGACACTTATATCATTCCGGATATGACCTATCCGGAATGTATATTCAGATATCATGGAAATCTTAATTCTCCTCGGAATTCAAAACTCATAAAGAGAATCATCCATAATTTGATTTATAGAGGCTATAAACCGGAACAAATAGAAGAATGTTTGAAACCATATGCAAGACCGTTTACATTATTCTATAATCCACAGAAAGGAGATGTGTGGGATTGAAAATTCATTTAAAGGATTATGTAATGGAGATCCCGGAAGAATACGAGAAGCTTATAACAAATGATGACATCGAGTGGTGTTGGAATCGGCTTATTGTCATGACAGCAACAATCGTATGTGGTGGTAGAGGGTCCAAACATCAGATCCTCAGAAACCTCTGGAATCTTGTCACAGAAGATCTCATAGATGATTCATCTACAACTCTGATTGATTTGGAGGGATTCAAATCATGGTTTCTTATTCGTAAAGAAATTAAGATGTCATCAGTCTTTAGTAGGGTCATGAAGGACTGGTACACTGCAAGATTCGCAAATAAAGAAGTTTCCGTTGACTTGTATAATGAACTCGCCAGCGGATTAAGATTGATTCATTATAATATAAAGAATCTTGATAACAGGTATAGCCGTCGATTCGATAACTGGGCATGGGGTGCAAATAGTACCCCAATTTGTATTGATTTCAATGGAGATGATATCGACACAATAGAACTTGAGAAAGGTGATGTTGAATCATGAACAAAAATGAGCCATACCAATTTGTCAAGGCAGTTGATAATTTGACTGTTGGAAAGTTAATACAATATGACAATGATGATGTTCATATTCTATTAGTCAGAAATAAAGTTTCTGACGAAGTACGGAAAGTTGCAAAGTGGACATTTGTATTCATTTATGACGAATTAGATGAAGAGACTATCCAAAAAGCATTGAGAATGAATCATCCAAAAGACGTTGAAGAATTGATAAGGAGAAATAAAAATGAATAAACGAATAAGGAAGAAAAGACAACATCGTTTAGATAACTTCATAATTATATCAGAGCGATGTTCAATAGGAAATCACATATGCCGCACATGTAGAATGGTTGATATAGAATATAATCGCAGGTATGTGTGGTCATATACACACTGGCTGAAATTACATTCATCGAATACAAAATGGAGTTTGAGAGTGATCGAATCTCGAACATCTGATCAAATGATACTCTCAGCAAAACATCTGTTGCGTACCGATAATTCTGTTGGATATGGAAAAGTCGTCGATACTCTAAGTGTCGACGATGTTATCGAATTCGATAAAGCTGGAATAAGAATCGTGTTAGTACGAAATCCAATATCCGATGAAGTAAAAGAGGTAATAAAAAATACTTCATTAATTGTTTATGACGGGTTAGATGAAGAAAAAGTTCAGCGAGCACTTTCTATGCTGAGAAATACGAAAGGAGATACACCCAATGAAATTTAAAGAGTTATTAACTATCATGCGTTCTGCAAAAGATGAAAATATAAAATTCACTCTTGTTGATTATGAAATCTACAACTATTTGGACGGTTCGGAAAAGGAAACTATATGTTCGTTCAGTTCTGATTTTAAGCCTAAATGTTTCCTGAAGGATTCTATTTTAGAAGCTGAGGTAATAGCGATGGGTATGAAGTCTGAAACTGAGATGGTTTTCGAACTGACCAAAGATTGGGACAAAGAAAAAGAAGAACCTAAAGTTGTTGATGTCAGATGTCCGAGTAAAGCACTTGATGTTACCATTACCAAGAACGAATTCGGTTTCGCTGATGTTACTATCAGGGACTTAGAAGAAGATGATATGATTGAGATGCTTAAGAACATCTGTCTTCAATTCAATGTTTCCGGTATTGTCGATAAAGAGGGTAAATGGTCTTACTCATTCACTGATAATAGTCAGACATTTACCGATGAAGG
>JAEEGL013660803.1_pt1 | contig 17146 bp, 15 predicted proteins | sample 9134231 | NCBI WGS metagenome assembly JAEEGL01 (sample SAMN16246548, study PRJNA631951) | gut metagenome | biome: gut microbiome; feature: rumen; material: fiber-attached | host: Bos | place: Iran: Karaj | collected 2018-10
GAATTTGGTTGTTGTTGGGAATTCAAAGTCATAATAAAATCCATTGTCAATAGCCGGACCAATGGCAATTTTAGTTCCAGGAAACAAATGTAAAATTGCTTCCGCCATAACGTGCGCACAACTGTGCCTGATCATCTGTAGCTTTTCATCTACCATAATAAAACTCCTTAAAATACAATCAAATTCACCTAAATGTATTGTATTTTTGAGTTAATATTATAATGAAAAGGAATGTTATAGTAAAGATAAAGAAATTGAATGATAACTAATATAACTATATGATTTTATTAAAATAATATGCGCGAAGGAGAGGACGGGTTTCAAAAACACTCTGAAGTGCGGCCGCAAGGCGGCCAAGTATATAATTACAAGGCACTTCAGCGTGTAGCGGGCGAGCCCGCGGTTTTGCAAACCCGTACTCGACTGGGAGCATATTATTTTCTTAAGAATTAATTTCATTTATATTGTTATTCAATTTCTTTTTCTTCATCCAAATATACCTCAACCAAGCGGTGAACGCGCTCATAAACCATACTATACCTACAGACCACCAGATGCCCCAGACGCCAAAGAGTGGCAACGCTGTAAGAATGAATGGAACTGTAAAGCGGCCTATAACTTCTGTGATGCCGTTTATAAGTGCAAAGGTTGCGTCGCCGGCACCGGTAAGGATTCCGCGGATGGTATAGATACAGCCTAAGAAAATATAGAACCAGCTCGAAATACGAAGGGCTGTGGCACCCATGGAAATTACATCAGGTTCTTTTACAAAAAATCTTATGATGCCGTTGCCAAAGAATTGCATAACCGGAAGCATTGCGATTGTAAAGACAGCCATCATTATCATAGCTTTTTTATAGCCCAAGATCATGCGGTCATATTTTTTTGCACCATAATTTTGTCCGCTGTAGGTAGAAAGTGCTGCACCCAAAGTCTGATACGGCTGATGAAGTAACTGTTCTACACGACTAACAGCTGTAAATGCAGCCACTGCCACAGGACCAAAATTATTTACAACACGCTGCAAGGCCATACACGAAATTGCAATCATCGAAAACTGAAGCGAAAGCGGAACACCAAGTTTTACACACTTGCTCAAGATTTCTGTATTAAGATGTATATCGCTTTTGTTAAGCCTAAAATAGACATTCGTACGGAATGCAAAAACTGTACACAAGCTGCCGCATATTATATTAGATATCAGTGTTGCAATTCCTGCTCCCCTAACCCCCATATGAAAAGTGCATACAAAAATCAAATCAAGAATAACATTCAAAAAGCAGGAGAAAATCAAAAAATAAAGTGGTGTTTTAGAATCTCCAAGTGCACGCAGCATGGAAGAAACAAAATTATAAACCGAAACTAAAAACAGATTACAGCACATAATTTTCATATAGGCTGCAGAATCTTCAAGAATTGAAGGAGGTGTCTTTAGAAAAACAAGGATCGGCTTAGCTGCAAAAAAAGCGATTGTACCTATTACAAGCGGTACCACAATCATGATAAACGCGGTGTTTACAATACAATTCTTTACTTTGCTGTCGTTGCCTTCTCCAAAGAAATGAGAAGTAATGATTCCACCGCCGGAACCAATTCCATTGCACAACGCAAAAAAGAAAAAAGTAATTGATCCTGTAGCTCCAATTGCAGCAAGGGCATCTGCACCAATTATCTGACCAACAATTACTGAGTCTGCCAGATTGTACAGCTGCTGGAAAATGTTTCCTATGAGCATTGGAACTGAAAAAACAAGCAGCAGGCGAACAGGATTGCCTTCTGTCATGTTCATCATATTGGACTTCATGTTAATTTAATTATAATGAGCGGATTGATGAATAAATTGTATGAAAATATATAGTTATGATATGAATTTTTATACGTGGATTGGACGCACGCATTCGCGTGCTTACCGACGTTTTGCTTCGCAAAAGTCGCTTAATGAATGGTAGTATGCAACAGCTTCTATATCGCCACCCTTCCTGATTTTTTCTTCCAGCGGGGCGATAATTTTTACCTTTACTGCCTGGTTCGGCTCAAGCTCTATGTCTGATTCAAGCTCGCAGTGAATAAAATTTTCTGTCATACAGTGATAACGCAAGGTGCCATCAGCAAGAGTTGAGCTCATTTTTTCTACAACTGCACTAAGCTCTTTGCCGGCAAATCCATCAATATATGCAATCTTATTTTTTATTGCAAGTTCTGTAAGCTTACGCGCTCTTTCCCCGCTCACACTCTGTGGAATTTTTGGCTTCATGCTGCAGGCTGGAGTTCCGGGTCTTTCCGAAAATGGAAAAGCGTGAATCCAGCTAAAAGCACATTCAGAGCATAAATCCATAGTCAGCTCAAAGTCTTCCTCTGATTCGGCAGGAAATCCTGTAATTATATCACAGGCAATAAACGCCCCGGGTTTTGCATCACGAAGCTTTTTACATACAAGAATAACTTCTTCCCTGCTGTAATGTCTGTTCATAAGTTTTAAAATCTTATTGCTTCCGCTTTGAACCGAAATATGAAAGTGCGGCCTTACCCGGCTATTGGTAATCACACGGCAAAAATCATCTGTTACAACCTCGGGATAAAGACTTGAAATTCTAAAATTGATTTTTGTAGTCTTTTCCAAAAGAAGAGCTAAAAGCTGAACAAAGTTATAATATTCAATAGAGCCATCCTCTTTTTGGAACTCCCCTTTATACTGAGCAATATTAATTGAAGTAAGAACAACTTCGTCGTAGCCGGCCTTTTCCAATGCCTTAACACGTTCAACGGCTTTATTAACTTCAAGCGAAACACTGTATCCCCGTGCAATATGAATTGTACAAAAAGCACAAGAATTATTGCAGCCGTCCTGAATCTTTAAACTTGCTCTGGAATGAGCCAGCATTGTAGTTGTAGAAAGTTCAAAGGAATTTTCTGGAAAGCCCGGTTTTTGCGGAGGGGTTACAGTCAAATTCTTTTTAATATATTCGCTGAATGAAACAGGTTCAAATCCGCTTTGAATAAAACTTTGTAACAGATCTGGAATACGTACAATACGGCTTTTAATCTGTCCACCAAGAACAGCAATACGGTTATCTATTTTTTCTATCTGACCTTTTGAAAGCTGTGCATAGCAGCCTGTTACAAGCACACAGGCAGACTCATATTTTTTTAAAACAAGTCTTAGAATTCTTCTTGCCTTTTGTTCTGCCTTTTGAGTAACTGCACATGTATTGATTATAACTAAAACTGTTGAAGGATCGCTTTTGGAAGAAGCCGAAACACCTTCCATAAAAACTTCAAAACCAGAATCAAGAAAAATACGGGCAGCAGCCTCGCTTTCTATCTGGTTAAGACGACATCCAAGTGTTTCAATTCTGACGGTTTTCAATTTTATTTAATTTTTTCTTTTACACGATCTCGACCGCGGGAGGCATCAACAGAAGAAGGATTTAATCTTAATGCTTCATCGTAGGCTTCGAGAGATTCCAGATAGTTACCAGCCATTTCGCGGGCATAACCAAGTCTTATCCAATAGTTATCAATAAGAGGTTCTTTTTTTACTGCAGAAGAAATTGAAATATCTGCATGCTGATAGCGGCCCTGACGGATATAGATTTCTCCCATATAATAATAGGCAGCACCAACTCTGGATCCACTATCCTGTGCACTTGCAACATATTTCTGGAACTGTTCCATTGCACCTGCATTTTTTCCAAGAAAATATCGGGCTTCACCAAGAATCTCTATAAGACGAAGGTCAAAAGCACTGATTGCAAGTCCTTCGGTAGCACGCTGTTCTGCTTCGGCATACTGCTTGTTTTTTACAAGTGACCAGCACATAACTACATAAGCTTCGATTCTGTTAGGATTTTCCTGAAGCTCTTCCTCACAAACCTGTACAGATTCTGTATATTTTCCGTTGTGATATAAAACCAGAGCATCCTTTTTAGGAGTGGCTTGAGAGAATAATTGTGTGCCCAGCATGCAGAAGAATAATACAAAACCAAAAACTGCTTTTTTCATTTTTTACTTCACCATTGTACATTTTCCGGAAAAGTCGCTGCCCGGTTCAAGGACTACCTTTTGAGTAACAATATCACCATCAAGAGAACCTGTAGAAGTAACAAAAATAAGCTTTTCGCCGCGAACATTACCCTTTACCTTTCCACGGATAAGAACTCGTGAAGCATTGATATCTGCTTCAACAACAGCGTTTGTATCTATAACAAGGTCACTCTGAGTATCTATTTTTCCTGTGATTTTTCCTCTTATTAAGAAAGGCTTTTGAATCTTGATATTACCTGTAAAACTGATATCATTTTCAACGATTGTATCAAAAGCATCATCTTCCATATCAAAAAAATCTGAATCTTTTACATCAAACATATTAATTTATTTTAACGGTAATATGGGAAACGGTCAATATTAGGTTTGAGGGGTAATTTCAAAAGAACGGAGCCCTTCTTCAAGAGGAATTGTAAGTTTTACAGAAAACAACTGCAGATGTCTGATTCCAGCGGCTTTTTTTAAAAGCTTATTCAATTTAAAGTTTCCATGCTGGTCGTCACCGGCAATCGGGCAGCCCTGCTTAGCAAGATGAATACGAATCTGGTGCATTCGTCCGGTTTGTAAAATAAGACTTATTTTGGAAAGAATAATCTTCTGCCCTTCCCATTCAATCTCACTTTCTTCCAGAACTTTATAATGAGTTACAGCGTTTTTTTTCTGCCCGTGTTGAACCAATTCTTCGTTAATTGTTCCCTGTTTTTGAGCAAGCCTGCCTATACACAGAGCAACATATTCTTTTTCAACTTCCTTACTGCCAATAAGCTTAGTCCATTTATTTGCCGAAGATGGAGTCTTAGCAACAATCATAAGTCCCGATGTATCCTTATCAAGACGATGAACAAGATAAACCTTTTGACCTGTCTGTTTTGCAAGCTCTTCATCAAGCGGATGCGAAATTTTTTCTCCGCCCTGTACAGGCATTCCGGCACGTTTATTTATGATGTAAATTTCTGAATTTTCGTATATAATAGGAATACAGTCCATAAAAAAAATATAATCGAGGTTATATAAAATGACAAGTCATAAATTACAACAACTGTTTACATCACTGCTGTTTATTCTTTTTTGTTCTACCCTTGCTTTTGCAGAAAATATTTCTGACTCTGTTTATAACTATTCCCTGGATGTGCCCGAAGGTTTTGAACTTGCAGAAATTTCGGACGATCAGATGTCCTATCATTTTACACATCCAAATTATCCGGTTCAGTTTATTTTAAAAGTATATGATAGGGCTGTTACCGGAAACACAGGCTCTACAGCAGATGAAGTACTTCGAACTGCCCTTAAAAAGCTTTCTGCCTCCATGGAAATTGATACTTTTGCCTGGAATAAAAACCCGATTTGTGCAATTTCTGATTTTTCGATGACTTTGGACCAGCAATATTCCGGCTGGGCAATTTGTGCTCCGCTTGAAAAACAGGGAGCTTTTGTTGTTGTGCTTGCCTACACTACAGCCGATACAAGACAAAGCTGCAATCCCTTTATCATGTCAATCTTGAACTCACTGTGTACAGATGAAAACTTTTACTGCTATCCGGGAATAATTGCAACCTACGCTTTTCCTTATGAAGGCTACCGCGAAATTTCTCTGAACATCCAGAATAATCTAATTACCACCGAAATTGATAAATCTGACATAGACGCTGCTCAATTTGTCCTTGAAATGGAATACAACGTTCTTCTTCTATATTCAAAACATAATCTTTGGAAAGAAGCCTGGCAGCGTTATTACAGAATGGTTTACCGGGACAGTTATGGACGCCTTATACCAGTTTCAACTGCCGTAATAGAAAAGCTTTATCCTTTATGTGAAAAGGCTAACCCTTCAAATCCATCGCTTACTTATGCACAGACAATCCTTTCCTGGGTACAAACCTTTGATTATAAGAGGGATAATCAGTCTGCCTCTACAACAGACTTTACAAATCTACCTGCAGTCTTATGCGGAAAAGGTAACGACTGTGATTCCCGAAGTATGCTTGTCTGCGTTCTTTTAAGGGCTGCGGGTTTTGAATCCTTTATGCTGATTTCCAGAGAATACAGCCATGCAATGACAACTTTTGAAAATCCTGCACCAGGACAAAAATATGAGGTTGAAGGAACTGAAAGAGAATTTTTAATGGGAGAAACAACTGCTAAGGTAACCTGGGGTACAATTGCTCAGGAGCATGCAGACCGTAGCAAATGGATCCCGGTGTTTTTACCTTAAATTTAAACTCTAAGCCAGCAAAGAAAAAACTTCTTCAGGAGTTTTAGCAGCAATAATAGAACTGTGAAGACCTTCTACCTTAAGCTTTCCGCAGAAATGAGAAAGAGTCTTAAGGTATAAAGAATGCTGATTATAAGCTGCAGCAATCATAAATAACAAATCTACAGGCTCATCATCAATTGTCTGATAATCGTTTATAGGCTTTTTACAAACTCCAACAGCCATTACTAAATCGGTTACAGAAGAAAGACGTACATGAGGAATTGCAATACCCTTTCCGATTGCTGTAGACATAAGTTCTTCACGCTTTAAAATTTCGGTAGTAAGTTCGGAAGCATTTTTAATTTGTGGGGCTGTAGAAAGAACATCTGCAAGCTGAATAATTGCATCGTGTTTTGTGCTGTGATTAATAAAAACAATCCTTTCCGGCGACAGGATATTTCTAAGCTGAACTTCTGAATTATCAGATTTAAAGGCACTTGAAGAAAGTCTTGCATTAACCCAGTTTTCAATCTCTGTTTTCTTAAAACGCCATACAGTTCCGATTTTTCCTGCCGGGATTTCACCTTTTTGTGCCCAGTCATATACGGTTCTGTCAGAAACTCGAAGATATTTTGCTACTTCTTCGATTGTAAGGATGTCATCTGTCATAATCAGCCCACCTTTAATACTTTTTTGTTTAATTTGTTTGAAATCTATGTAATATTTTGCATATTCTACGCTTTTTTGTCAAGTAGATATATTAACCGCCTCAAATCTTGCTTTTTTTGACATTGATTTTTACCTTTATATACAATAATATGGATATATATGAAAACAAAAAACCACATCAGCTTATATATTCTTCTTACTCTGCTGTTTTTACTTTTATATATCTTTCTTGCTGCAAAGCCCCTTGGAAAAGAATATCATTTTGTACCGGAATGGAAAAAAAGTATTATGGTTTCACCCGTACAAAAAGATTTAAGCACTGCTAAGCCTGTATATTTTAAGCTTGGACAGAATGCAGGTTATTTTACCGAAGACGGCTATATTACAACTTCAATTACCTACCCTTCAAAAGCAAGCATTTCGTCAGATTATTATGCAGTTTACAATACAGAAGATTCAAAAATAAGTTTTTTTGACTACAAAAATCAGGAAAAGGGTGTTTTAGGAGTTCCCGGTTATCCTTACTTTGAAGATGACAGAATTTTTGTTTTTATGCCGGGCGGAGCTTCATTTGCAAAATGTAATTCAAACGGAACAGTTCTTTGGACAAACGAAAACATAACCCCAATTACCGCCTTCAGTTCAAAAGCTGAATACACCGCATCAGGTTATGCAGACGGAACAATCCGCATTTTATACAACGAAACAGGCATTGAAAAAACAAGCTTTGCGCCAGGTGGAAGCGATTATAAAGTAATTCTTGGACTTGATATTTCAAACGATGGAGTTTTCTGTGCTTCAATTTCCGGTCACAATAAACAGCGTTTTGCACTTACAAAGATTGAAAATAACCAGGCTAAAATTGTTTATCACCAGTATCTTGATTCAGATTTAAACCGAAGGACCGTCGTATGCTTTTGTGATAATGATAAACAGATTATTTACAATTATGACGGTTATCTTGGTATTTATAATATTGAAACCCAGAAGAATACACAAATCAAAATTGATACTTCTATCATAAGTGTAGAAGAAACCGATACCCTTTTCTTTGTCCTTGGTAAAAAAGACAGAAGCTATACAGTATATATAATTGAAAAAACTCAGACGCTTGAAGGTTCTTTTACCTTTGAGGCAGATTCTGCATTTATAAAAACAAAAAATAATGCACTTTATGTTGGGCAGGATACAACAATTTCAAAGATGAAGATTTCAAAAGAATAACGGGTGGGATAAGCTTATGAAAATTAGAAAATCTTTTATTAGTGGTTTGATATTAGTTTTTGTAGCTGCAGGTTTTGGCTTTGGACTTGACTGGCCTCAGGAAGAAAAAGGTCCCGATTCAATTGTTTCATTTTTTGGGCAAAACATTGGTGGTAAAATAAGCAAATCAATTATATTTACAGATCCTGCCCAGGTAAATGCAATAAAAGATGGAACTCTTTTGATTGTAATGTCTGATGTTGATGATGATTCAGATTTCTTTCCTTCTTCTCTTGGTTCCTGCGTTATTCTTTCACACGATGATGATATGATTTCTGTTTATGCAAATCTTGATGAAGATTCCATTAATTTAAAAAAGAATTCTTATACTGAAGGCGAACTTATTGGAGAAACAGGAAATTCCGGATGGCAGCAGACCAGAAGCAGTCTTGAATTCCAGCTGCTTGATAATCAGAAATCTGCAGCCATCAATCCTAAAATTCTTTTACCGCGTATTGAAAATGAAAAGGAATATAATCTTTCGGGCATAATGCTTCAAAACAAAGAAGGTAAATTTTTTGATATAAAAGAAACAAAGATTTTTCCTTCCGGTACATACAAAATCTATCATACAAGAAACAAAACCATAGTTCCTTATAAAACTACATGTACTATTAATGGTGTTATCATTGATGAAATTTGTTTTGATACTATAAATATGCTCAATGGCCGTTTATATATTGACGGAAGCACAAAGCAATATACAGCCGACATTCTATACCCTGATCAAAACCTTATTTTAACCGGTGAAGTTATGTTTCCGTCTGGCCAATCCACACTTGGTATTACTGTAGAGAATTATTTAGGAAAAACAAAGCAGATAAGTTATATTCTTTCAATTTATTAATTTTAGTGGTAAAATTATTATTATGGAAACAAATATGATTTTATCTGCAAGCGGCTGGCGCAAAGTCTTTGCTGCTTCTGGTGAGGAACAGGATCGTAGTCCCCAGATTACTCCTGAGGACAAGGCACTTAGTATTGCCTGCGCTTCAGTTTTCTTTGATTATATTTCTGAACTTATAGGACAGGAAACACCCGTAATTGCCGTTGGAATGGATTCAAGGCCAACAGGAGCTGCAATTGCAGATGCTGTCTTACATGCCCTTGTAAAAAAAGGAGCTGTTGTCCAGTTTTCGGGCATAACCTCGGCTCCAGAAATCATGGCTTATGCAAAAAAGCTTGACGGCTTTATTTATATTTCTGCAAGCCATAATCCGATCGGACATAATGGAATAAAATTCGGTACGAACAATGGAGGAGTTTTAGAGGCAAAGGAAAATGCAAAGCTTGTCTCTGCCCTTCTTGAAATTACCGGTGATGACAATAAACTGAACAATCTTGTAAAAGAGGCCGATGCCTGCAGTTCTTCTGAACTTAAAGAAATTTATAAAACAGAACAAAGTTCAAAGTTTAATGCTCTTAAAGCATATGAAGATTTTATCTGCCAGACAATTACAGACTCCGAAAACAAAGAACATCAGAAAGATTTTTTTGCAATGCTTGATGAACAGATTCGAAGCCATGGCTTTGGAGTTCTTTGTGATTTTAATGGAAGCTCACGTTCACGCTGTATAGATAAAGAGTTCTTTACAAGCCATGGAATTGATTTTTATTCAATGAACGAAGATTCTATTGAACACGAAATAATTCCAGAAGCCGAAAACCTTACTTATGTTGCAGATGCAATGGAAGAGCTTCACAAACGTAAAAGCTGGAACGTAAAGCTGGGCTATATGCCGGACTGCGACGGAGACCGTGGTAATATTGTTTACTGGGATGAAAAGCAGGAAAAAGCAATCATTCTTAGGGCACAGGAAGTTTTTAGTCTTTCTGTGCTTGCAGAACTTACCTACAGCATCTGGAAAAACAGTGGAGATGCAAGCTTTAAACCAGCTGTTGCAGTAAACTGCCCTACCTCCATGAGAATTGAAGAAATCTGCAGTATTCTTGGAGCTCAGGTTTTCCGTGCAGAAGTTGGTGAAGCTAATGTTGTAAACCTTGCACGAGAAAAACGTGAGGAAGGCTATAATGTACGTATACTTGGTGAAGGCTCTAACGGAGGAACAATCACATATCCATCGAGTGTAAGAGACCCTCTTAATACTGTATTTGCAATCATTAAACTTTTAATGATGCGGGAAGACGGTTTGTTTAAAATCTGGTGTGAAAAAGCTGGAATTGAATATAATCCGGATTTTACACTTACAGATATTCTTGCAACCCTTCCTGTTTACACAACAACAGGTGTTAGCGAACCAAGAGCTATTCTAAAAATAAAGAACACAGATCACGCAGCCCTTAAAGCAAGTTTTCAGAAGGTGTTTGAAGCTGAATGGAAAGAAAAGGCTGACAAGCTTAAAAAGGATTATGGAATCTGCAGTTACGAGGCCGTAATCACAAACGGAACCAAAGAAACCCGTAACGTAACTGACTACTCCCTTTCCGGTAAAGGCGGCCTTAAAATCATCTTCAAAGACAAGGATGAAAATTCTGTAGCCTTTATATGGATGCGTGGCAGCGGCACAGAACCGGTTTTCCGCATTATGTGTGATGTAAAAGGTGACAATGCCGAGGAAGAAAAAGCATTATTGGCATGGGAAACTGAACTTATAAAAAAAAGTGATACATAAAAACTGAACCAATTATGAAAAATTTCGGTTCCGCACGTGAGCAATTTTTCATATTGATAATTATTTTAGGTTATAATATTTTTAATATAAAAGGAGTTTTACATGGAAAAATCAGAAATCTTAGAAAAAGCAAAAGCATACATTGCTGCTGAACAGGATGAAAGATTTAGAAAAGAAATTGAAGACCTTATTGCAAAGGAAGACTATACAGAGCTTGAAGACCGCTTTTATCAGACTCTTGAATTTGGAACTGGTGGACTTCGTGGAATTATGGGTGGCGGAACAAACCGCATGAACACTCTCGAAATCAATCTTGCAACCCAGGGATTGGCAAATTATTTTATTAAGACCTTCCCAGACAAGGCAAAGGCCGGAACCTTGAGTGCTGTAATTGCTTATGACAGCCGATTGAATTCTGATGTATTTGCAGAAGCAACCGCCCTCATTTTTGCAGCAAATGGAATCAAGGCTTACTTATTCTCAAGCCTTCGCCCTACACCGGAGCTTTCTTTTGCAATCAGAACCCTCAAGGCAGATACTGGTGTTGTAGTTACAGCAAGTCATAACCCACGCATGTACAATGGTTATAAGGCATACTGGAACGATGGTGCACAGGTAATTGAACCTCATGATGTAGGAATCATTGAAGAAGTAAACAAAGTTAAAGATGTAAAAACTATGACCAGGGTAGAAGCAATTGCTACCGGCAAGCTTGTAATAATCGATAAAGAAATTGATGAAAAATTCTGGGATATGTGTAAGGCACAGCTTTTCCGTCCAGATTTAATCAAGGAAAAGGCAAAGAATGTACGTATTGTTTATACACCACTGCATGGAACTGGTGCAATGCACGTAGAAAAAGTTCTTGGTGACCTTGGTCTTAATATCATCACAGTTCCTCAGCAGCGCGAACCAGATGGAAACTTCCCTACTGTAGAAAAACCAAATCCGGAAGAAAAGCCTGCTCTTAAAATGGCTGTTGAACTTGCAACAAAAGAAAAGGCAGACGGTCTTATGGCAACTGACCCTGATGCAGACCGCTTTGGTACGGCATTCCCGGACAAAGACGGAAACTTTGTACTCCTGAGTGGAAACCAGATGGGTGCTCTTCTTATGGAATATGTTTTCCTTAGCCGTAAAGAACTTGGAAAAATGCCTGCAAATCCTGCATGTATCCGTTCTATTGTAACCTCTCCATTCGGGGACTACATCTGTAAAAAGTATGGAGTTACAATGCTTGATTGTCTTACAGGCTTTAAGTGGATTGCAAACCGCGAAGCAAGCTTTGAAAAGGACGGAAGCTACAATTATGTATTCGGTCTGGAAGAAAGCTACGGATACAAGATTGAAAAAGAAGTAATGGATAAAGACGGTGTTTCTGCAGCTGCAATGTGTGCCGAAATGATTCTGTACTGGAGAAGCAAGGGTAAGAGTCTTCTTGAACACCTTGACGATATGTATAAGGAATATGGTTATTTTGAAGACAGAGCAATCTCTCAGAACTTCCCTGGCATGAGTGGTGTTCAGACAATGAAGAACATGATGTCTGGACTTCGCTCAAATCCTCCGGTAACTCTTGGCGGACAGAAGGTTGTTAAGGTTCGTGACCTTATGAATGATCCGGATCTTCCTAAGAGCAATGTACTTCAGTTCTATCTTGAAAGCGGAACTATTGTAAGTGCACGTCCATCTGGAACAGAACCAAAGATTAAATTCTATATCAATTCTATGATTCCAGCTGGAGACGGCAGCGACGCCTGGTATGCAGACGCAAAGAAAAAAGCCGCTGCTTTGTGCGACGGCATTGCTGCTGATATTCAGAAAACTATTGACGCTGCAAAATAATTAATTTCTTGGAGCCTTGGCTGGATCTATTGGCTGTCCATTCTGGAATACCATAAAGGTTATGCCAGGCTTATTAGAAATTGGATCTATACCGGCAGTTCCAAGCTGCTGGTTATAGACTACATAATCACCTTTTTTAACACTCACAGAGCCAAGACCGGTGTAAGTATATATTACACCGGTTTTTGATTGTACAAATAAAACCTGACCAAAACCACGATAAACTCCAACATACATTACAGTTCCTTCGCGGATACATACAACAGGTTCATTTACCTGAGCACTAAGCTGTACACCACCAACTTTTCCTTTTACCTGAGTAACTGTTGGATTCTTAACAGGCCATACTGTATTTTTATCTGCAGTGACTGTAGTACCATAAGTTCTTGTATCTGGAGTTGTAGTAGTTGTTGTGCTGGTAGTGGTTGTTGCAGGACTTGTTGTCGAAGCTGCAGCTGTAGTACCTGTTGAAGCTGCAGCAATCTTAAGCTTTTGACCAACCTTTATAACAGAAGAATTATCAAGCCCGTTTAAGGCCATAAATTCTGCAAGTGTCATTCCATTCTTTTTGGCAATACTATACATTGTATCACCTTTTACAACAGTATAATCCTTTGTAGGTGTAGAAGCCGAAAGTGTTGCTCCACCAGGATTTGTTGTAGCCTTATTATCTGTTGCAAGTGCTGCAGCTGCACTAATGTCTGCACTTGGGATTTTAAGCTTTTGTCCAGCCTTTATAACGTCATTTTCCGAAAGATTATTTGCTGCCCTAAGCTCTGCTACTGTAATCTGATATTTACGGCTGATTGAGTAAAGAGTATCTCCCTTTTCTACCTTATAGGTAGTATCTGCCAGCAATAATGCTGTAATAAAAGTGAAAATTAAAACAAAAATATATTTTTTACAAGATGAAAGTCTCATAAATTAATTATCGGCAATAGAAGGCCTTTAATTTACAAGTTCATGAAATAATTTATTAACATCAATTCCGCTTATGAGGCTGCCCTCTTTGTAAAGCTGAAGCATTCCGTCTTTTCCACCCTTAAGGTGACTGGAAGTAATTCCATGTTTAATTGAAATATCTGCTTCCATAAGTGCCGAAAGATGATCACAAATGCGGACAAGCTTTCCGTCAACAGGATTAAATTCTTCCTGATTGTATTTTGTGTTAAGCTCTTCCCAGCTTACAGATTTTATTTTGGAACCTTCTTTTATTCTGTCGGAAAACTCATCAGAAGTATAAAAAATTACTTCATCCAGATATGCATTATCCATTAACGGGACAAGTTCCTTGCTTACAATTTCGTCTTCAATCTTTTTTACAATCTGCGGTAATGCATCTGTAGCCTGCTTTACAGGAGAAATAATATCTCGGGTAACAGATTCAGGTAAATCATGGAACAAAGCAGAAAAATAATTATTTACAACGCGGCGGGCACACATATTCGGATTTGTTTCGCGTCCCAAAAGCAGGCTCATTATTGCAACAAAAAAACAGTGTCCAAGAACTGAGGTTGCAGGAACACGCGGAGTCTGATTCCATCTTGTCTGAAAACGGAGCTGTTCAATTTTTAAAAGAAAATCAAATTCCTTCTGTCGGGTCATGAGCTTTTGGAGCCCTTCCAGATCAAGATAAGGCTGAAGCTCTGCCTTTAGCTCTGTATCAATTTTTGAAAGCCGCTCTTTTTCGTTTACAACCGAAAGCATTTCGAGCTCACGCATTGTCGAGTATTTATGAGCTGCATTATATACATGAAGGGTTTTTCTAAGCGGAGTCGGCAGATTAAGAGAACCTGCTTTTTGTCCTACATAAATTGTAAATGCCGAAAAAAGACTATCATCTGTAATGAGCTGACGGTACTGGTTTAAAACCCATTCATCAAGACGCATATATTCTCTTGGAAACTCTTTTTTGAGCATCTGCTGAACAGGAGCTTTTATATCGCACAAAGCAATTTTTTTAAGAAGATCAAACAGCGAGGCATAAATCATCCACTGCCAGTCAAGCTTTTCGCCCTTCTTTTCTTCATGTTTTCCAAGGATATAGGCTATTACCATTTTTTCGCCGGCCTTATCCATTTCTACAAGGTCAAATGGACGTATTAAATCATTCCAGCGTTGAATTGAAAAGCCTTCGAATATTTTGAGAATAAGATTTTTATCCATGATTACTAGTTACTTAAGCCCTTCTTCTGGTCGGCATCCATTTTATCCTTCCAGACCATAGCTTTTTTCTTTGTTTCTTCTGCCTCGTTGTTGCGGCCAAGGACAACATATACACGGCGCAAAGCTACAAGATATTTAATGGCATTTCGCATATCATCAATACGTCTGGTAGAAAGCTCATAACGGTCGCGATAACCATTTGCAGCCTTTTCCAAAAGCTTTTGAATCATGCGTACATAAGTTACGGTAGTTTCATAATCTTCAGAACGAGGATCAAAAAAGTCTGCACCAGCAGCCTTCATATCAATGAGGTTTTTAGCAACAGTAGCAAAGCGTCCTTCAAGTTCTACAAAAGACCACTTCCATTTACTGTTGTCTCCAAAAGCATCTTTAAGAATCTGAATTGCAAGACCAAGCTTGCGGATAATAAGATAGCGTTTAACAATATTAATGCTCTTAATTGCCTCGTGACATTCATTTAATTCTGAATACTGGCAGTCAATTACGCTTGTTACAATTTCTTCAAGATAGATGATTGCCTTATAAAGCATTTTTCTTGCTTCGTTAAGAGCATCATTATTTTTAACTTCCATGAGTTTGAGAGAAAGACTGTTTTGAGCCATATACAAAGAAGCAACATAGATCATGTCTTCGCAGAGGAGAAGCTTTTTATATTCAAGACCTATATCGCCCTCATGCATGGCGTTGCGCATAGTTTTTTCTTTTTCTAGAGTCTGATTAACCTTATCCTTATAAGGCTGGATACACTCATTAAAATGAAGCCTTGTCTCCTCTGAAATCTTAGCCATTAGAATCCTCCGCTATATTTTTCAAGCATCGTTTTTGCATGTACCAGAGACTGCTGGGTATCCGAATCACCGGACAGCATTCTTGCAATTTCTGCTACTCTTTCTTCTCCCTTCACAGTATGAACATTAGAAGAAGTTATTCCTCCCTCGACAGCCTTTTCTATCTTAATTTGATTATCGGCATAAACTGCGATACTGGCTAGATGTGTTATGCAAAAAATTTGACGATTTTTTGCAAGGTTTTTCATGTGAGATCCGACCGCTACAGCAACCTCTCCGCCAATTCCTGTGTCAATTTCATCAAAAATTAACGTTTCTACACTATCATTTTGTGCAAAAATTGTCTTTAAAGCAAGCATTACACGCGAAAGCTCACCACCAGAAGCAATTTTTGCCAGAGGCAGCAGCGGAGTTCCCGGGTTTGCACTAATAAGGAATTCTATATTATCTTTGCCGTAAGGTCCGCACTTTTGTGCAACATCACTACCCTCTTTTTCCTGGATAGAAACTCCAAAATGGGTTCCATTCATTCCAAGCTTTGCAAGAATTGCATCAACTTCTTTAGAAAGCTGATCTGCGCAGGCTTTACGTTTTGCAGATATAATCTGAGCCTGAGCGAGGATATCCTTTTCCAGAACCTTTATTTGTGCTGTAAGAGCATCCTTTTTATTTGCACCATCTGAATTTTCATCAATATATTTTTGTGCATTTTCGCAATACTCAAAAAGCTCAGACAATGGTGCGTTTGGAGAAGAAGTATATTTTTTCTTAAGATTATAAATTAATGAAAGGCGTTCCTGAACCTGTGCAAGCCGAGCCGGATCAAAAATCAGTGCATTTTTATATGAATTAAATTCTGCACAAATATCAGAAAGCTCATAAAAAGCAGATTCAACGCGCTCATCCAAAGCGGCAACAGATTTATCCATTCCGGCAATATGAGAAGCGTTTCTCCTCACTTTTTTAAGAATATCAATTACAGAGCTCTCGCCTTCATCAAGCATTTTGCAGATTTCATCTGAATCTGAATATATTTTTTCGAACGAAAGTAAACGGGCTTCTTCATCTTCGAGCTGTGTGTCTTCATCTTTTTTGAGCTTTGCTTCTGTAATTTCTTTTACGGCAAAATTACACATATCAAGCTTGCGAAGTCGTTCACTTTCGGACATTGAATACTGGTCAAGTAAGCGTCTTTTTTCTACAAGCTCTGCATATTTTTGTGTAAAAGCCATAACCTCAGAAATTATGCCGGCTCTGTTATCCAGAAACTTTCTGTGCTCCGGGACTTTCATAAGCGACTGATGTTCATGCTGACCATGTATATCTACAAGAAAAGCAGAAAATGCAGCCAGATCGCCACGTGTTACAGGAGTATCGTTTATCCAGGCTCCAGATTTACCTGAATCGCGGATAAAGCGGCGAAGCAGTACACGATTATTTTCTATTGATATTCCATGCTGATTAAGCCATTCATTTGCGTTAAGAGGCTCTTCATCATCATTCAGATTACGAACTTCATTACA
>JAEEGL013951439.1_pt1 | contig 17146 bp, 14 predicted proteins | sample 9134231 | NCBI WGS metagenome assembly JAEEGL01 (sample SAMN16246548, study PRJNA631951) | gut metagenome | biome: gut microbiome; feature: rumen; material: fiber-attached | host: Bos | place: Iran: Karaj | collected 2018-10
CTATGAAGTAAAGATATTCCTTACCGACTCACTTTCCGAGATGATCGGATCCTGCGTGGCGATAAGGATCGTGGTTCCCATGTGGTGAACCACTTCAAAAAGCTTCATCATTTCTTTTGAATACTTGGGATCCAGATTGGATGTCGGCTCATCCGCCAGAAGGACCGGCGGATTGTTGATGAGAGCCCTGGCAAGACAGACCTTCTGGCACTCCCCTCCCGATATCTCTTTAGGATATTTTTTCAATATCTCGGTTATTCTCAGAAGCTTTGCCACATTCCACACTTTTGTCGCCGAATCGGCGAGAGGTGCTCCCGTGGCGATCATGGCTATCTTAATGTTCTCGAGAACAGTCCGGTCGGCGATAAGGCGGTAATCCTGAAATACCACCCCGAAATTGCGTCTGTAGATCGGGATATCCTTGGCCTTTACGCCCGATATGTCTTTTCCCTTGAACAGTATCTTTCCGTCATCGGGTTCTATGTCCTTCAAAAGCAGCTTAAGAAGGGTTGTCTTTCCGCTGCCGCTTTCCCCCGTCAGAACGGCAAATTCCCCTCTTTCCACCCTTGCGGAAAATCCCCGGAAAACCTGCGTTCCCGTATCCTGATAGCATTTTGATATCCTGTCAAATTCTATCATTCCGGCGGCTCCTTACTTGATAGTGAGCACCCTTGAAAAACCGGACATTTCAAACACCTGCATGACAGTATTCTGCACTCCCGTAAGGACCATTGAACCGCCCTTGCTCGTGGCAGTCTTCTGTCCGATAAGCAATGCTCTGAGCCCTGCGGATGACATATACGGAACCGCAGTCATATCAATAACAAGGTCCTTGGATTTCTGAAAAGCCGTAAGTATAGCTTTCTGCAACTCCGGTGAAGTGACCGTATCGACCGATCCCGACACTGCCAGGACTATCTGTCCCTCATTCTTTTTCTCTGTGATTTCCATTTATTAATCGTTTCCTCCTGCATCTGCGGTCTGCTTATGTATGGCAAAGATCAAACGCCATACGATGAATCCCTTTATTTTATCATATTTGGAATATTTTCGCCACTTTTTGAATCATTTGTTTACTCCATGATGATATCATCAGTCAGTTCCATATCATCATCCATGACTCCATATGTATCTCCTGCGATAACAGCGTTCATATCCATATATACCTCATCATCCAGAGTCGGTGTATCCCGAAGCTGAATAAGATGCAGTCTGCTCCTTAAAGGCTTAAACTGATTGAGAAGATAGATCATCTGCTGTCTGTCTGTATCCGAAAGTGTCTTCTGAATAAGGATATTGACATCATAAATGCCTCCGGCTATAAGCTCCGATTCGGACATCTCACCCTTCTCAAGATACTCTTTGATCGTGTTGTTTTCGAGAATGACGGGTTTTTCCCCTGTGACGATCTCGATGACTCTTGCAAGACAGGCTTTTGTACCCTTGGTACGGTTGAGCATATAGCCTTCCTTTACAAACAGTCTCTCCGCCTCCTCCGACAGGAAATCACCCGAGAGATCTATTCCCAGCCATCCCGCATAAACTCTCAGGCATTCTCTGGGACATTTGTCCGCATCGAGCAGCTCCGGAAGCTTCTCGATCTCGTATCCCACATCATTATAAACACTTGAGAAAACCGAAAGAAATCTGTGAAAGAAGCTGTCTCTTCGGCGATATACGGAAGGGAAAGCCTCCATAAAGTTGTCCCCTCTCCTGTCCACCTTAAGTCTGTCGATATATCCTTCTCCCGCACCCAGAACCTCTATGGCAAGGTACAGATATCTTCCGGTCAGACTGTAGAGCAGAATGTCGTTTTTCCCGATAAATCTCGCTCCGTCGTTGTTTTCGGAAAAGAATCTCTTTTTCTCTTCATCCGGTATATCATCCGACCTCAGGACGTCCATTATCGAAAAGGTTTCACCGTTCTCATCGTACCAGGTGTCATATTCCGTGGCAACGGCGTAAGCATAGAGTGACATATTTTCAGTCATCTGTGTTTTAAAGGAAAACCGTCCCCACTCACAGCCCGAAGTCGCGGAATCGATGACCTGTACATAAAGCCTGTGTATTCCCGTATCACTCGAAAAATACAGCCTTCCCGTCTCATCATCCTGATCAAAGCCGGAAAGATACGATTTTTCGATCCTGTTCTTTTTTATCGAGTAAGTTATACCCGCCATAATATCAGTCCTCTCCTTCGAGCGTAAGCGCATCTATCCTGATATTTCCCGGATAGAGCAGGCAGTTGAGCTCCGGAACCACATCCGCATCCCTCATGGTGGCCCCGGCGGGTGACTGCGGCCGCAGTGAAAGCTCATAAACGTATTCCACGCATTCCAGCGATTCCACCGCATGGAATACCTCGTCAAATTTAAGAACCTCTCCGAAGTTTTTGTCGGAATTCAGATAGTCGATCTTTCTTCTTATCGCATCCTCTATAGCCTCGGAGGCCCCTTCATAATGGTTTTTTACATAGACCACCGCATTTACGTTGACCGGCATGTATATGGGATCCAGAAGCTCGATCCTTGTGGTGAGAAGTCTTCTTTCCTCGAGCCTTTCACGTATTATCTTGCGATATATGCCGGAAAGCTTCGGGAAGTCCTCATCGGTTCCCTGTTTTACGGCAATACGCACAAGGTTTCTGCTCTCGTCCATCTCCGCATGTGCCTTGTGTATGCACAGTCCGGGGGTGCTCAGCACTATCTTTTCGTAATCCTTGCCTGTGACCGCGGTGTAGGAGCTGTCCATATCCATGATAAACCGTCTGCGTACACTCTCTATCTTTTCGCGGTATGCACCTCCGGTACCGGCACCCGGGTTGAAAAATATCATATCCCGGGGCAGCTCCGGATTGGATGTATCCGAAACCAGATAATTGCCTTCACGGATATTGCCCTCAGGCCCGGAATTAAGCTCCACCGAAGCAAGATACAGTTCGCTTCCGATAAATCTTCCCGCGTCCTCTATCAGTATCTTTCCGTCATTTTCCAGAAGATGGTAATAAAGCGCGCCCTCTTCATTCTTATCCGGTCTGACAAAGTCAAATATCTCACTTCCGTCATCATCATACCTTTTTGCGATGATGCAGAAGCTCCTGGGCACGATGTGATCATAGGGAAGCTCTATCTCCTGATTATCATAACCGAGAACCTTTCCGAGAGAATACTTTCTCATGACATCCTCGGTGTAGACCACGATCTTCACGCAGTCCCTTCCCTTTTCCGCACCATAGCCGCGGTTTCTCTTATCAAATTTAATGATCCTTCTGCCAAAGCCTGTCTTCTCGGAATCGTAGTACCTGCCCTTTGCATGCCTGTCGGGATTATACTCGTATTTTCTGTAGGATTCGCCCTTTCCTTCCCTGCAGAAAACGTCGATATATGCCTCGTCGGAGATCTCGCTGAAAAGCTCTATCTCTCCGGTTCTGTTCTCGCTGTGGCACTCACATATCGTGTCCTTCTGCCAAACTTCAAACAAAAAAGCGTCAAATGCCACGATCCTGGGCCTTACATCATATTCACTCCGCACAAGTCTGGCCCGGAGCGCATATCCGCTCACAGGCGCCCCTTCAAATACTGCTGCCGTTTCATCAGGCATCCAGAACCTTATCTCACCGCTCTGAAGGAAGGCATAGGTATTGTCCCTTACATCCAGCTTTTGCCATCCGTCCTCGCAGAATACCTCCCATTCGATATCAGCAAAGAGCCTGCTGGTACGCCCGTCAAAGGGGTTTCTGTTGTATCTTTCCTTAAGAGAGACAAAGAATGTGAATTCTTTTCCCGGATCAGGCAGACTGTTTGCTATCACGTAAAGACAATCCCCCTGCTGGGGTTTATCTCCGAAGATATAAGCGGGAACTGTCGTCTCCCGGTTTAAGATCTCGTGAAAATCCTCAAATTCCGAATCTTCGGGGGCCTTCTTTCCGTATATCCCAAGCAGCTTTCTGTCGCTGAGCTCTGTCTCGCGGTTGGTCTCAAATACAAGCTCTCCTATCCTGAACTTATGATTTGCGGGGATCAGGACATTTTCCTTAACGTTTGAAGCGGTAAGAAGAAGCCTTGCGCATCTTCCCTTACGTATTTCAAATCCAACCAGCTTAAGAAGATTCTGTCTCACCTTGAATGGTATCTCATCCATGCTCTCCTGCTGCAGAGTTCCAAAGCCCAGCAGAGTCTCGAGGATGGTCATTCCGGGGTCAGATGGGTTAAAGTTGGTCCATTCGTCGGTATATAGAGGGATCTCTGTAATGGCATCCGCCATTCTCTCCTCAAATGTTTTTCTGTTGCCGTCTGTATATGTCAGCATTGTTATCCCTCTCAGTAAACAATATGCACTTCATGATGTCCGCTTCTGGGTATCATGAAAGGAGTGGGCTTCAGCAGTGTCAGATCAGTCTCATGCTCACCGTTTGAATCGATGTAGTGTGCCGTCATCACCGATCTTCTCACGATTGCCCTGCTCTTTAATACATCGAGCCTCATAAGGATCTGCGGCTTTTTGGGTACGGTGCCTATCTTCCATCCCCTGCCGCTGTCATAGCCTATAGGGTTGAGATATTCCTCAAGAGTGTTTCTTAAAAGCCCCTGGATCTCGAAGCTGTCATCCATTGAAACGACCTCCGCCCAGATGCTCACGGAAATATCCACATAAATAGGCTCGGCCAGAACCAGCTTGTCGGAAGTCAGTGTAAGCTCGCACCTTTGCAGAAGCTCATCCTTAAGCCCTCCTATTATCCGGTGAAACGCAAAGGAGCCCTCCATGAAGTCCTTCATCAGGAGGATAAATGTGATCTTTGATGGATCATCATCTCCTTCAAGGGTTGTTCCGACTATACATGCCACCTGATCGATCAGATCGGAATAGGACAGTATGGCCCTCTTGAAATCTCCTACGGATACAAGTCTGTTTCTGGAGGAGAGGATAGCAGCGCCTCTCTCCAGAGCATTTTCAAGAGTCTCGATGTTGCTTCCCCCATATGCCTTCACGGGATTTGTCACTTCGCCGATATACTCAAGTCTGGCATCAGCCTCGGTGATCTGTCCTGCATCAACGTTTCCGCTTCTTCCTGAGCAGCATCTCACTGAAAATCTGAGTGCCACATCATCCAGCACTCTCGGAATGTATGTGTGCACTCCGTCGCCGAATATAAGCTCGTTTGTCAGCCTGTCAAGAGCGTAAGACCTGGGATCTTCCGCTGTCTCAAGCCTTTCTGTCTCCTTCCATCTGACATAGAATGATGTGATCTGTCCCATGGAATCATACTCTATCCTCACGTCGTCGGGGGAATCCGCTTCCATCCTCAGCATGATATCTCTGGAGTATTTGCCCATCTCATTTACCCACACTTCGGCATCCAGCACGTTCTCCGCACCCAGCGCAAACCTTGTGTTCGGAACCACCTCGTCTATATACACGGGCACTTCCTGTCTGGTATCTATATTGGATACGGACACCGCATTCAGAGTGATGCCGGATATTCTGGGAAGCGCGGTGATATCATCCTCTTCGCTCTCCTGCTTCTTCATCCTCAGCACTCTGATATAGTAACGCTCATTACCTTCAAGCTCTGTAAGCTTCATGTCCGATGGCGGCATAAACATCACCGCTCCGGATCGGGTAAAGGAATTGGTATAGTCTATGACTTTCATGGGACGCCATCCGTCATAGCCCCTGTATTCAAATCTGATCTTCAGCCCCGAAAAACGAAGCCCGTCTTCAAGCCGGAAAAAGATCGATGCCGGCCCGCTCTCCACTTTTTTGGAAAGGCCTATATAGAGAGCATCATCCTCATAGGGATTGCCAACAAATACAGGAAAAGGAGCATCTCCTTTGAGACTTGAAGTGATATCTTTCATGTTGGTGCCATACCACATCTTTGCGCTTACGGCATCAACATATTTTTCCTCATAGCTGTAAGAGATCTTAAGATCTCTGATCATGGGATAATGATGTGTGGCAGGACGCAGATAACAGTTGTCCGACTTAAGAAGCTGCAGTCTGATAGCCCTTCCCAGGTAGGATCCGGAAGTGACCTCCTCCCAGTCATCCGGACAGATGAAGGAAAACCTCACGAAGCGGCCTTTCTGAGTGGCGAAAAGCTCTCTCATACTGTTCTCCAAAGGCAGGCTTTTCCATCCTGTTCCGTTGAAATACTCTATCGCAGTTTCCTGAGCGTAGCATTCGGCATATACCTCCTGCCTTGCCAGGTTCTTTTTTCTTTTTATGATCCTTAGATCATTGTCTTCCTCTATCCTTGAAAGCGATATCCTGTGTTCCTCGGTGAGCAGTTCGAATTCTATCTCTATCCGGGAACCGGCTTTCGAGAAATATCTGTCATGACCTATATAGCACTCATCATACACGGAAAGCGTGTCCGTAAATGGCAGGAATCTTGATACGTCAAGATCGTTTGCCCCTGTGTTTACAGCCTCAGGCGGCTCAGCCTCGCCTCTCGAAGAAAAACATATCCTCCCCACTTCATAAGTGGAAAGCGGAGGCTTCTTTGAGCGGATGACAAGTGTATCGAGCTTTCCCTCTTCCTCCTCGCTGTTTCTGCGCAGCACAAAAGTCCCCTCTTCCGGGGCTCTCTTAACATCTTTAAAAGGGATCAGCCCTTCCTCTTCATCAGGGAAGGCAAACTCAAAATCACCGTTTTCGATTCCCTTAACAAGCTTGTCGTTTCCTTCTATCCTGACAAAAATATCTTCTCTGTCTGCATCGAATACGGAAGGGTGGGTAAATGCCACAGCATTTTTCTGTATCCCGTTTTCCTCCGCGAAAAGGATAAAGGGACGCATTTCCTCAAGCACTGTGGTCTCAGGCTCCTCCTCATGCGGATAGGGAGGGCTCTGGAAAGTGCCAAGCAGGGGTACGATCTCTCCCCTTTCACCGTCTGTCATAAATACCGTATTTACCCTGCTTCCGGTAACATAAAGACTGTGATCCGTCTCAAACACATAGGGCTCTTCGCCTCCGGTGAGGAGCCTTGTCCCTTTGGGTATGGCGGTTCCGGGAACGGTATCGGAGATCATATCCATCACGACAACAGAGCTTGCGGGCTTTGCGGGAAGAAGCGAAATATCCAGCATATTGACAAATTCCGTGTGGTAACGGTCAAGCACTTCATTTATCCTGCCTATATTCTCTTCCATGCATTTTGCATAAAGCTTTGCTATGGTAGTTCCGATATCGGGCTTGTCATAATCCGGTACCCATCCCGTTTCATACTGGGAGGCCAGCTCGCTTATGAGCATCTCGATGTCTTCGGCTTTTCTCGTATCAATTTCCAATTTCTTCGATTGCTTCCGGCTCATAGATTTCCGGTTCTCCTTCTTCTTCCTCTTCCTCGGTTACATTCAGATAAAACGGGAATACGAGATTATCTTTTGTGTTGGTGGCTGCAATAGTGTAATCTATATTGAATATCAGCACACCGCTTCTCTCGCCCATGTCAATGCCTACCTGAACATCGCTTATCCTGGGCTCCTGAGAGACTATCTGCTCCCTGATGGTCCTTGATACCATGTTGAGCTTTCCGATATTCTTGTCCATAAATGTGTAGGACATTATATTGGATCCGAATTCAGGTCTGAGCGGACGCTCAGTCACCTGAGTCATAAGTATGAGATATATCGACTGCTTTACGCTCTCTTCCTCGGAGGCTGTCACAAATCTGCCCGTAGCGGGGTTGATCTGGGGCGGGAATTTCATTCCCGTTCCGAGAAATGATCTGTCTGTATCTGCCATGATCTTTCCTCTCTTACAATTCCTAACCGATCTTGATGGGGGTTCCCTGAAGCTGGGCCACACCCGAAGCCTTTAACTGCAGCATGCCCTGAGACTCCGCTGTCACGGAAGCTCCCGAAAGCGCCATCTTCTGGGTTGCTTTCATCTCGACCTTTCCGGTTGAATCTATGGTGAGATTTGAACAATTGATCGTCACCTTTCCGCTGTCGGAAGCGCCGTTAAGGACGATGGTGATATTATCCCCGGCCTTGATGGTAAGCTTTCTTGCGGCTTTGATAAGCATATCTCCGTTTTCGGTCTTCATCTGTATCTGAGCGTTATTGTCCTTGTCGTGGATCTCGATAAGTTTTTTATCGTTATCGAGAGTGATGGCATGAGCATTTCCGGGAGTATAGATATTTATTTTATCCTTGGTCCCGTCCCCGGTTCCCCCCTGCGGATCCGGCACGTCCTCAAATTCTATGACGCTTCCCTGTCTGGTGACGATACGCTTGTGCTGATTGTCTTTATCCTTTGATTTGGACAGGAACTTGTCGGAATTCTTGTGGACCGTTCCTATCACATAAGGCCTGTCTATTATCCCTTCCTCAAAAGCGACCAGCACCTGGTCCCCGATCTCGGGATGGAAATAAAAGCCCCAGCCGCTTCCGCCGTAAGGCATGGCCACCCTTGCCCACTGAAGGACATTGGCTTCATCATCACGGGTATGGACCTTAACGCACACTCTTCCGGGGTAATTGTCATTGTGGTTATCCACAACCTCTCCCACCACTATGCCAAAGATCCTTGCGTCTCCCGTGTCGGTCTTAAGCACCGACTTTTCACTTACTTCTTCAAAAATATCAAAAATAGCCATTTAGAATAAGCCCCCTGAAATCTGCCTGTCGGTTTTTCCGACTATATGTGTGAGGAAAGCGCCTTCGGCGTTGAATGTGTGCCGTACCGACTGAACATAAAAATCATTGGATGCGGCTGTTCCTATATCCGAAAGCTTGAGATACTTTCCGGGGAGTATATCGGGTATGCCCGCGATATCGAGCTCCAGGGTTCCGTATCTGTAGCTGATATTCTCATACAGGTAATTTGCTCTGTACCCGGCCTCGGAATTATCCGAAACAGTGGGATCTATGTAGACAAATTTCGATCCCGAAATAAGCGCTTTTGCCTTGTTTCCCTGAGAGAGCTTGTTGGAATTCTTTTTCTTTCCGGAGACCTGTTTTGCCTTTCCGACATCCAGTCCCCTTACTTCAACCTGCTCGACAAGCCCCGTCATGTCGTATTCCACGGAAAGCCTCTTGATATTGGCATCCGGGGTGATGGTTATCTGACTGGTAAGATCACTCTTTGCAGGCCTGAAGTATACCTTTCCCGCCACAGCAAAGAAATCATAATTGAACTTCTTTGCGATCTTTACCACAAACTCATAATCACTCTCGCCCACCATCTCGATGGTCTTATCGATATCTTTTTTTGCGGGCGGGTTCATCGGCGCTGCGGATTTGTCCGGAGTCGAATCGATGGACAATCCGTTGAAGGCGCCCTTTTCCTGCAACGACTGGTAAATATTCTGGTTGAATATCTCCTTTACGGCATCTGAATATGCTGTGGACTGAAGCCTTTTGTTGTAGCGGTTCGACATCATAACCGATTTGATATCCATGGCCGTCACCTGAATGCTTGCCACATCATCCTCTTCAACATAAAATCCGACCTTTGTAATGACTCCCTCAAACACTTCCGTCACGGTCACATCATACCCCGCGTAGATCTTTACGGGTGATCCCAGCAGTACGAAATTCTTGACCGTGTCAAAGTTAAAAGTCGCGTTGTCGTAATCATAAACATTGTACAGATGAAAGACTGCCTGAGATGCCTCAAAACCTGCGGTGAGATCGATGGTGACATTCGATACGCCGATCGCTTTTTTGCGTTTGTCCCCGGCCGTAAGGCTCACTTCCCCTATCATTATCTCGATGATGGGATGGCGAAAGTATCCGTATTTACTTCTTATGCTCTCATAATCCAATTTATATTTCCCTTATCACTTTGCGACAGGTTTCTTGGCAAGCTTTGTCATTGCCTCCGCCGCAGGATTTCCCTTTATAAATGCGTCATAGTAAGCCTTATACCAATACCGGTTTGAGTAATCCTTGAGTCCGTCCTCGGTGGATTCCAGCAGATAAAGCAACAGTCCCACGTTGGCTCTTACGGGATTTCCGAGTATATCAAACATGGTATATTCCGTGTTTACGGTTCTGAGCATTCCCTCATACATCATCTCTCCCCACTCAAAGCAGACCATTCTCGTCTTATCGCTTCTTAAAGCGGCGATAAAGGCCTCCACTATCACCTGCACAGACTGTGTCTTGCTTCCGAAAATAAGGTTCCCTGCGATATTGGCAACGGAACTGATAGCTCTGGAGGATGAAAGGGTAAGCATATCCTGCTGGAATGCCGCAGTGTTGGATATCTGATCAAATACAAGGTTCAACGACATCTCTATCTGAAGATTCATTGCGCCTCGGCCGATTCCTCGTCCGTCCTGCGTAAAGTTGGTGATCTGAACGTCATCATCTCCGGCATGGCCCGACAGTCTGAGGCTTGTGGGGTTGAACTGCACCGGAATGGAGCGGTTATAGCCTCCCTTCTTCAGCCTCTCGATCTTTTTTGACGTAAGATCGAGTCCCACTGCGGATTTGATCGCATTCGTGACGCCATCAAGTACCGAAGGTGTATAACTCGTAAGCGAACTGGCCGCTCCGAGCATGCCGAGACCTTTGGAGGACACGTAGCCCTTCGCGCCTTCCTTCTTTATTCCTTTCTTCAATAACTCTCTCTCATCCCTTATCCAGATCGTGGCCTTTTCGACGGATCCGGTAGCGGTCATTACAGAGTTAAGTATTGCACTTCCTGCCATATTTTTCCTCTTTAACCGAACAAAGCATCCGACAGATCTTCAAGCATCGATGACTTATCGAATGCTTTCTCGAATACTTCGTTCCAGTACTCAAGATCGGATGCGAAGGTTGCATTTGCATTACTCTGCTGTATCTGCAGATCAACCGTTCCCTTAATGGGATTTCCCATTTTGTTGAACATGGTGTAATTGATATCCACAGACAGAAGCTCCCCATGGAAGAACATATTGTTCCAGACAAATATGACCTGTCTGGTACGCTTCATCATAAGCAGTGACATGAGACCTTCCGTCTTTCTCCTTATGGAGTAACCTTCCGTGAACAGATTTGTCGCCACACTCATTCCCACTTCGGCTACATTCGAAGCATTTACGGTAGCGTCGGAGAAGGTACTTTTTCCAAATGCGTCGGCATTATTTATATCTTCAAACACAAGCTGCACCGACAGATAGGTCGATGTTTCCTTATCGGTGTTCTGAATGGAGTTGGGAGTCTCGTTTCCGACGGCAGTATACTTTGTAATACGACCGCCCATGGTATTCATTCTGAGGGATGCCGGATTATACTGCACCATTATGGGAAGGAAACCATTGGTCAGCATACCTGCGGCCACCTCTGCCTCACTCATCTTGGCCTTGACCGAATCGGTGGCGAGCTTCGTCTGTTTGACCATCTGTCCCGCCCGCTGGGCAATCTTTTCGGACATCTTGAGCTTCTGCTTTCGAAGGGTTCTCAGGGCTTTGACATCCTGACCGGTGGAGGCACCGGTGGTATCGATGCTGCCCATTCCCAGCATGCGCACATACAGCATGGCCTTTGCCGTCATCATTTCGAGACCCTTGCCCACCGCAGCGGTGCCTATAGCCGCAGCGGTATAACCCGCTATCTTTGCGGCTTCCTCAGCGACTTGAGCTGCATTCGAAGACGACCCATCTTCCGAATAATCTTCATTTACATTTTTATCGTTATCTGCCATTGCTCACCTTTACAGACCACGTCTCCTCTGCTCATTCTTAAGCTGTTTTTCGATCCTGTTGTACACCTTGTCCGATATCGAATCAAGCTGCGTCCTGAGCTGTTTGTTGACAAGGGTTTCTATCTGCCTTGTATTGTTCTCTATGGTCTCATTCGTGATATTGTTTACTATCGTTCTGTTCTCTGTTTCGTTCGTCTCAAAACTTGTTACGGTCTTTCTTCCGGTTTCCTCGATCCGCTTCATCTCTTCGCGCAGATTCTCGATGGTTTCCTCTGAAATCGTGTTTTCCATGCTGCGGTGTACGATGGAAACGGAACGGTCCTCATAGGTTTCCTCGACCGCTCCTGCAGATCCGGTTCCCCTGCGGAGTTCCCCGGCCCTTTTAGTGGCTTCGCTTATCCTTCCTTCCGCCCCCTCCGGCATATTGAGGTAATACTCTTTAGCCTCGGTCACCGGAAAAATATACTCAACTTCGGTGTTATTTAACACGTTTGAGTAGGTGGCTCCTCCGTTTTCGATACTTACATTTGTCTCATTTTCGTTAAAGGTCAGATTTGTATCGCCCACAGGAAAGATTGCTTTAGGTTCTCCCCCTGAAGGAGCATTTTCTGCGGAAGATGCGGCAGAAGGAGTGATGCCTGCCCTCTCATTCCGTTCCTGTTCTTCGGCCTGCTTTATGTCATAGAGAAGCAGCCCCATATTGTTAACAGACATCCTGTCGGAATGAGTAAACCTTTCAGGCGCTCTCAGGTATTCGCGGATAAGCTCGTGAGTCACTCTCTCTATAGGTGAAAAGAGCTTTTCCGTTTCCGTCCGAATGATCTCTGTCCTCTGCGCTTCAAGCCTTTCGGCTTCCTCATATTGAGCCCTGAACTCCTCGGGATGCTCAAGTGCAAGGAAACTGTCCCTCATGGTACGTTCCGCGCTCGTCCCCTCCTGTCTGGCAGGGGGATTCTCCCTCAGGATTGTCCTCAGGCTCTGCATGTAGCGCTCATTCCGGGCGATATTCTGCTGATAAGTCTGATAAAGCTTCTGCTCCGTTTCTCTTCTGATCTCTTCGGGCGTTTTCTTTTCGCCTTCGCTATCGGTTTGGGGATAAGAACTCTCCGCGCTGCTTCCTGTGGAAGTCTCAGGATAGGTACTCTCGGGAGCTTCTTCCTCTCTTTCGGTCAGATACTCCCTTATAGTCTCCCCGTTTTCGGATATATTAATGGTGTCCGTGCGGAACAGATCAATGTTGGAATTACGGCTAATGGACAGAAGCTGCTTTATGGTGTCCGACTCATTCCTGTAAAATGACTGCGAACCTTCATTCTTTGTGAACTCTTCGTGGAGATACTGGAGGTATGCCGTATTATTCTCTATCCTGAAAAGAGTATTGTCGGCGGCTCCGTAAAACACATCTTCCACAGAGAGCCAGTTCTTTATATCATGGTTTAATCTTTCGTATGTGTTTTCGTATATGTTTTCAACAAGACTGAGGAGCACCGCGGATGTTATCCTTTCGCTTACCTCGGTCACATTTGTCACTTCCTCCCCTTCTACATCTCCCTCATAGATATTTTCGTTTCTGTATACAAGAGGCTCTGCTTCTTCCGTTACGGTCTCACGCAGCCTGTTAAGCACCATATGTCTTGTGAGCCTCTCCTGCTCGGTTATCCTGTATTCCGTGGATGTAACCGTGCGGGGCTGCGATGTATTCTCATAGAAATTCTGAAGTATCCGGTAAATGGCTGCGGTATTCAGCCTTCTGTTTATCTCCTCATGGAGATGAAGAACATTTGAATTAAGGACCTCGGAATCATTTCTGACCCGTATATCCTCACTTATCCGGTATTCGCGGATCATGTTCCTGATATCGTTCAGATTTTCCCAATAGAGCTTAAGTGTTTCGTTCTGCTCCTTGTACTCATTTGTAATGCGATAAACCTGCTTCATGAACTTTCTCTCGTCCTTTACACCCAGACGATGAAGGATATTTGTGATATACACCTTATCCTGATAAGAAAGCTCACTGTCTGCCGAAACAGTGATCCTGTTCAGCAGGTTGTTTATGATATTGACTTTCCGTATCTGATTGTTTTCGGTATTGGCATTGGTGATTATGCTGGTCATTCCGCCCTCGGCTATAAAGACCTCCGGCGGGCTTGTCACCAGATGCAAAAGATCTGTCTCATCCACAAATCCTCCGAGCTGCATATAATTCCCTTTTATGCGCTCGCAGAAGGCTTCCTGCGACGATAAAAGATCCGGCTTTAATGAAGTTTTTATCGGAGAACGAAGCTTGAGCATCTCTTAATATCTTACCCCATCAGAAAATCGGCAATATTCTGTCCGTCGGCTTTCTTGCCTTTTGCGCTTTTGATAAAATCCGCCTTGGACAGTTCCTTGACTTTGCCTGTATTGCGGCTTCCCTCGCCGTTTCCGGCCTTGTCGAGCCCATTGAATTCCCAGAGTTTGGACTTGCTTGCAAATTCTCCCTTCTCGGGCTTTGTCACCTTGCCAAACTCACTTCTTACCGCGCGCTTTTCCAGAGTGGCTCTCGTCTCTTCTTCCTTGCCGAGCCCGGAGCTTCCTCCGTTACCGCTTCCGCCTCCCCTGTTGGAAATATTGTTCTGAGCGCTCTGGGAACCGTTTCCGGCCTTGTCATGATCATTAAACTCCCACTTAACGCTCTTTTCCGCAAGAGCCTTTTCATCGGGCTGGTTCTCGGCCGGATGCCTTCTGGATGAAAGCTTTCCGTTTCCGGTGTACTCTTCTGCGGTAGTGAATTCGAAGCGCTGTGCCTTTGCTTCAAGCTCGGCCTGAGTAAGCTCCTTTATTCCTATGCCTTCGCCTAAGGTCTTGTCGCTGAAAAGAGAATTCTGCGCGGATCTGGTTGATTTCTTAATGCCCTTGAATTTATCGTTGTTCTCAGCGGCAAAATTATAATACCTGCGCTTGTTTACCATCTCTCCCTGTGAGATTTCCTTTATCGGGTGCTGCTGGGAGCTATCGCCCTTACCGTCTTTGAACTTCTCGTCAAACTCCCACTTTCTCGCCCTTTGCTTAAATGTCCTCTCATTGTCTGAGTTCTGCAGGGGATCCATTGGATAATTTTTGGAATACAGACGTTTTGTATTGCCGAGGGGATTTCCGTTGTCATCAAAGGATGTGTCATCGGCAAACTTCCACTCCGGCTTGGATGTGGCATCCTCAGGATTTGTCACACAGAACATCTGATTATAACCGATGGTCACGGTTTCGGTGAGAAGGCCTCCCCTTTCTGCGTCCAGACCACCGTATTCCTTACTCATAACAACAGCTCCGGTAAAGAAATAGTATCTTCCGAAGTCTATCGAGCCGCCTGTATTCTTGCCGACAAAAAGCATCAGGGGCAATAACAGCTCAGTGCCGTTTGAGAGAGGATCGTTGAAATCTGTGGCAACATATCTCTCAACCTGAAGCGTGAAGGGTTTGCTTATGGGCTTTCTGCGCATGTAAACGTAATCGTTCATGCCGCCTTCTTGTATATAATCATATTCGTTTTCTCTTGAGAAAGCGCGAACACTCTTGAGCGGAACATCAAAGGCCCCGTCAACCCTGAGCATAAATCTGAAATTGGTAAGAAAATTATATTCTTCCGTCATGTATATATCTCACTGTATGACAATTAAGCATACCTTACGACATCTTCCGTTATCTCATTCCTGTCGGAAGCATCTCTAGTATACTCTTTTCTCGTTTGCTGTCTGAGGGATTAAGGTTTTTGTTTATGGAGCTTATCTCCTTACACCATCGCCTTCGCATCACATGATCCATTGAAAGGACTTCCGCCTCGCTCCAGTGGAAGTAGTAGGAAATGAACGCCATCTCCTTAAAAAGCTCATCCTGAGGGTAGAGCTTTATCCCTCTCTGGTAAAATTTAGCGGAATATCATGCTCCTTCCCGCAATCCGGGCATACAAAATGCATTGTAGGAGGCTCGATATCATTGATACGCTGATACATATCCTGCAAAAAAGCAAGATCTGCGGTAAACAGCCTTTCCACGATATTGGGTGCTATCGTTGCAACGCCTTCAATCTCGGTTATGACCTCTGCAAGCAACACTATCGTAAGATATGAAGGGTTCGAGAGCACTCTGGGATCACGCTGCGCGCGCATCTCATCACCTGCCGTGGCAAGTCTCATACGTCCGTTTCTGTGAATCTCGCCATTGCCGTCAACGTATCCTTTAGGCAGTGTAAATTCAAATTCTGTCTCCATGATCCTTGTTCTCCTGATTTACTTTACGCAATACAGATGCTCCGCTCCCCGGGAGCTTATGCAATTCTGCCGACATTCGCAAATCGCAGAATTGCCCTGTAAGGGCAATCCCGCTTTTTGCTCATGTTCTTGCGTTAGTTAGGTATTACCAACTCTTCGTAAGCAAGCTCTACAGACTCGATAGCAACATCGGAGGTCTTTGCGTCAAGCTCGGGTCCGGTGTACTTTGCTACCCATGCATTGGTAAGAAGCCATACTCTGGTTCCGGTAATGCTGGTTGCGATAGTCTGGGGAGAACCGCCGTTGATATCGATAAGCTCGATCTGAACTTCGTTTCTGGGAATCTCTCCACGAACCTCGGATACACATTCCTGAATCCATGTCTTGAATGCGGAATCAAGAGTGTAGCCGAAACGAAGGGTGATATTTCCGTGCTTAACAAGGCCCGGAATCTTTACGGGTGCCAGGGAGTTTGCATTGCCCTGACGGAACTCGATCACATCCACCGAAGCATCGATTCCCGTTACCTGTGAAAATGCGGCAGTACCTTCCACATTCGCCACACGTACAAGGAAATTCATTTTTGTAAGGGGATATGATAAGCCTTTACTGTTTTCATAAGGACTAGCCATTAATTATTTCTCCTTTTCTTGTTTTAGTGAACGAACAATCCGTTAATCAGTTCCCTATTATTCCTCTCCGCCTTCACTGCCGCCGGTCTCGGAGGTGTGCTGTGTGAGACGGAAGATTACGAACTCAGCGGGACGGCTGGGCGCGATACCGATATTGCAGATAAGTCTGCCGTTTCTGATATCGTCTGCGCTCATGGTGGAAGGTCCTATCTCTACGAAATAAGCCTCTCCGGGTGAACCGCCTGTCAGCATGCCCGTTCTCCAGAGTCCATCGAGGAAGGAAGTGATGGTAAGTGATACTCTCTGCCACAATGTGTTGTCGTTGGGCTCGAATACAACCCAGTTGGTAGATGCCTTGATGCTCTCCATAACATAGATGAAGAGACGTCTGATGTTGACATACTTGAATGCGCTGTTCTGAGAAGCTGTTCTTGCACCCCAGATACGGATTCCTTCACCGGGTATCGCACGGATAAGGTTAACTCCTTCGGGATTAAGGATATCCTGCTCATCCTTGGTGTAATTAACCTTTACGCCTGTGCAGAAGATTGCCTCGTTTGCAGGTGCCTTGTGTACTCCGCGGGTGATGTCGGTACGTGAATATACGCCCATAACAGCTCCTGA
>JAEEGL010255179.1_pt1 | contig 17145 bp, 10 predicted proteins | sample 9134231 | NCBI WGS metagenome assembly JAEEGL01 (sample SAMN16246548, study PRJNA631951) | gut metagenome | biome: gut microbiome; feature: rumen; material: fiber-attached | host: Bos | place: Iran: Karaj | collected 2018-10
CTCAGCTTGTCACATTTCGGCGGTTGCAATCCGGGCAGAGCGGTATTATAATTAAGAAAAAACAGGAGGACTCGAAGTGAGACCCATTTTCAAAACCCTATCGGCGGCCGCCGCCGTTTTGATGCTTGCAGTAAGCCTTGCCGGATGCAGCGACAGCAGCGGGCAAAGCTACGAAACCCCGGAGCCCATCACGACTCCGGCGCCTACCGAAACGAACGATCCCTCTGTTCCGACGAATATTCCGGAATGGATGCAGACGCCGGATCCCGCGCTTTACACCCCGGATGAGAACGGCTTCTTTGAGGACAAGTATTTAAGCGTTTACTGGCCCTCATTCCTTGAATTCATGACGTTCTCCGGTCCGAATTCCGTAAACTACAGGGGCGCACTTGAAAGCGGGAATTATCTCGTGCTGAACTATACATGGGACGAGGGCGGCTCGTACGCAGACGAGGTCGGGATCTATGACAGGGACGGCTATGAGAAGTACATGCAGGAGAATATGAATTCCTACTTCTACGTTGAGGATTTCGACAAAATAAAGGTCGACGGTCACGAAGCGATCAGGGTCGGCTTCCGCTACGACCCGCCCGAGACGCCCGAGCATCTTACGCATGCGCTTATGTACGTTATAAACGTAAACGGCTGGATCGTTTCGATCAACTACACCTCGCTTGATGAGCTTCCCGCAATATGCGACGAAAGCGTAAATACCATCAGGTTCAAGGCGGGGTACTGATATGAAGATCCGCGGTCTTAACATAACCCGCGAAGCCCGTGATAAAGAATGGGGGTTCACTCAGGCGAGTCTCCCCCGCTATCACAAGGGCGAAAGCGATATCGGGATACTCATCTGCCACGGGTTCGGCGGGTCGCCCGCAAATATGCGTTGTCTTTACGATAAGGCCGTTGAAATGGGATACTGCGTTTCAATGCCGCTTTTGACAGGGCACGCGAAAACCTTTGCGGACATGGAGAAAGCGACCTGGCGCGATTGGAGACGCGACGCCGACAACGCTTTGCAGCGTCTGTATGACTTCGGATGCAGCAAGATATTCCTCTGTGGGCTCAGTATGGGCGCACTGCTTATGGCAGACCTTGCCGAACGCAGGGCCGGGTTTGATTCGGTGGATGCAATGATGTTGATATGCCCTCCCGTCAGGATGAAGAGGTACTTGAACGTTTCGGCATTTCTCGCTCCCGTGATGCCCTACGTCCTTACGGCGGACGGGTTTGACGGAGACCCCGATAAAGAGATGTACTTCGGCATGGTCACAAAGAAGCTCAACGACATCAAGCGTCTGTCGGACGCCGTGCGCCGTCATGCGGGGGGCATCTCCTGCCCCACCCTGCTTGTAGAGGCCGAAAATGACAACCGCGTAGACCCGGATTCGTACAGCATCCTCGGTGCGCGGATACCGCAGGCAAAGCTGATCACAGTACGTGAGGCTCCCCACGGCATACCGTACAGTCCCAAGGCCGGAGAGCTTGTGAACATTTTCGAGGGCTTCTTCAGAGGCGCGGAAGGCGAAAACAGATAAACAGAAAAGAAAAGAGCTCCGCTGCAAAACAGCGGAGCTCTCGGTTTACTATCAGTTCTTCTTGGCGAACCAGCTGTAAACACCCAGGTCGCCGATAACGGGGAGCTTAACGGTCTCGCCCTTGGCAGCATGAACGATGCCGATGATGGCGAGAACGGTGATGAACACGTTGCAGGCCCACTGCAGTATCGAAATGATGACGTTAAGAGCAATGACCTTCCTGAAGATCGCGGAAAGAATAGCGAACACGACAGCAACTATCACGCCGCAGGCAAGGAGGTTAAGACCCTGCTTTGCATGGAACTGCGCGTAGGGAGACTCTTTCCTAGCGAAGAGCGGTATGAATACAAGGGGCCCGAGGTAGGAAAGGACGGAAATGCCCTTATTCTCCTGAACGTCGGAGCTGGGTTCTACGACCTGGGCAGCTTCGGGAGCAACGGCCTGACCGCAGTTCGGACAGAACTTCTCGTCCTCACCGATCTGGGCACCACACTTCTTACAGAATGCCATGATGAAATCCTCCAAATCTGTTTGTCCTTTTTTAAGGCATTATCATTATATCACGCGCGCGGCTTCATTACAATAAGCCGCGCGCAAAATTCACAAAATTTTTTGCGGAGAAGGTCACATAAGATAGTCACCGTCAAGCTCGGTGCAGAGACCGAACGTAAACCCCTTGGCAACAAGATCGTCCAGCACCTGCGGCAGGAGCTCCACCGACTCGGGCCTTGTATCGTGGATTATGAGTATGAGCGGATCGACGTTCTTATACCATGAATATGTCTCAAGATAGCTGTTCCACAGATACTCCTTGACAGGCAGATGGTCCTTGTTCCCGGCAAGCCACGCGTCGTTCAAAGCGAGGTTCCAGTCAAAGGTATAATAGCCGTGCTCGTTCATTGCGGCAACGTACGCTCCCCTGCCCTTTTTTCCGCCTACCGATGCGTTGTTGCTGCCGCCCGGGAAGCGGTAGACGTAAGCGCCGGCGTCGTAACCCGCAACGCTCTTCACGGTCTCACGCCAATCATCCACGTCGCTTACGAATGCGGCGGGGCTTTTATAGATTATGTTGAAATCGTGAGTTTGAGTATGACAGCCGAGTACATGCCCCTCGTCGAGGATGCGCTTTGCGGTATCGGGGTTGGCCTTGACCATGCGCCCGATGGTGAAGAAGGTGGCCTTTGCGTTGTAACGCTTTAAGATATCGAGCACCTCGGGGGTGGCCTTTGTGGGGCCGTCATCGAACGTGAGGTATACCTTCCTGCCGTTCTGCGCGGGCTGTACCGCGTCGGTAGGCCCGGCGGTTGGCTCGGCGGTGGGCTCGGGGGTAGGCTCGATCGTCGGCTCAGCGGTAGGCTCCGCAGTCGGCTGTTCGGTGATCACGGGCGCGGCTTCCGCTGTCGGTGCGGCAGTCGCGGAATCGGAACCGGAAATATCTATCACAACGTCGCCGGACCTGCCGCAGCCGCATAACGAGGCAATTGTCAAAACCGCAACAACAAACGAAAGAAAGCGTATGCCGCGCATGAGACCGGAAGATCCATTGAAAAAACTTTTCATACCCATTAAGCGGAGCAGCGCCCCGTGCACCTTTCCCATAGGAGAATCGAAGTCTCCGTAGGTACAATATAATACATATTCTGCCCTGTTTCAACATCGGACAACAATATATTTGATTTTCAATGGTTTTCGCCTTGTTTGCTCATGCGCCCGAAACGGCGCTGGTCCCCCCGCTTTACGCGCTCTTTCACGAAGCCGAGCCTGTCGACCCGTTATTATGTTTCAATAAACAACCCGATGCAGTGCGTTGCCTGCATCGGGCTGAACATGGTCATGGAGTTCTGACGCCTTTACTGAAAAGGTTACTTTTTGAGTTCGGCTATCCTCGCTTCGAGTTTAGCCAGGAGCTCCTTTGCCGCGGAGAGCTTTGCGCGCTCCTCGTCGATAACCTTGGCGGGCGCCTTGGCGATGAAGCCCTGGTTGGAGAGCTTGCCTTCGGCGCGCTTGATCTCGCCCTCCGTCCTTGCGCGCTCCTTGTCAAGACGGGCAAGCTCTTTCTCGACGTCTATAAGCTCGTTCAGCGGTATGAAGGCGTCGCCCACGGCGGACACGACCGAGACGGCGTCCGGCGCGATGCCGTCCTTTGTGAGCTTGACCTCTGCCTCGGATGCGCCTGCCAGCTTATTGAAGTACGGAGCGGCTTCGCGGACGGCGGGAGCGTTGGCCTCGCTCGTCACTATGTACATGTGAGCGCGCTTTGCGGGAGGCACGTTCATCTCCGCCCTGACGTTCCTTATGGAACGGACAAGCTCCATAATGCCGTCCATCGCGGCGGCCTCTTCGGTAAAGTCGCAGCCTTCTATGGGCTTGGGCCAACTGCTGAGCATGATCGTTTCCTCTGCGCCGGGGAGCCTTGTGTAGATGTCCTCGGTGATGAAGGGCATGAACGGGTGCAGCAGCTTCATGGAGTCCGACAGCACACGCACGAGTATCGCACGCACGCCGCGCTTTGCGTCCTCGTTCTCACCGTAGAGGCGGGGCTTTGCCATCTCGATGTACCAGTCGCAAAGCTCCGTCCAGATGAAGGAATAGATCTTTTCGACCGCAAGATTGAGATCGAAGGAATCGATATTTGCGGTGACCTCGCGGATGACGGCGTTGAGCCTGGAGAGTATCCACTTGTCCGCAATGTCAAGGGAGGCCATATCTATATCGCCGATCTCGCCTTCGCCGAGGTTCATCATGACGAAACGGGAAGCGTTATAGACCTTATTGCAGAAATTGCGGGCGGCCTCGACCTTTTTGATCTGAAAGCGCATATCCGTTCCCGCGGCGGTGCCGGCGGTCAGCGAGAAGCGGAGCGAGTCGGCGCCGTAATCGCGGATGATCTCCAGCGGGTCAATGCCGTTGCCCAGGGACTTGGACATTTTGCGTCCAAGCTCGTCACGCACCATGCCGTGTATGAAAACGTGGTCGAAGGGCACGTCGTCCATAACGTACAGGCCGAACATTATCATCCTGGCGATCCAGAAGAACACGAGGTCGTATCCCGTGGAGAGCGTGGACGTGGGATAATAATACTTGAGCTCGGGAGTCTTGTCGGGCCAGCCCAGCGTGGAGAAGGGCCACATGCCCGAGGAGAACCAGGTATCGAGCACGTCCTGCTCGGGGCGGAGCTTAGCGCCGCACTTGGGGCAGAACTCCACGTTCTCTTCTGAAACGACGGTCTCGCCGCACTCGTCGCAGTACCAGGCGGGTATCCTGTGCCCCCACCAGAGCTGACGGGAGATACACCAATCCTTTATATTGTACATCCAGTTGAAGTATGTCTGCGCGTAACGCTCGGGCACGAACTTGACCCTGCCCTCTTCAACGGCCTTAATCGCGGGCTCGGCAAGCGTCTTTATGGACACGAACCACTGCTTGCTGACCATGGGCTCTATCGTGGTATGGCAGCGGTAGCAGGTGCCGACGTTATGGGAATACGGCTCTATCTTGACAAGCGCGCCGGCCTCCTTAAGGTCCTCAACGAACACCTTGCGGCATTCCTTGGTGGTAAGGCCCTCGTACTTGCCGCCAAGCTCGTTTATATGTCCGTCCTCGGTGAACACGCACATGCGCGGGAGCCCGCACCTTATGCCGACCTCAAAGTCGTTGGGATCGTGCGAGGGGGTGATCTTGACAGCGCCCGTGCCGAAGTCCATCTCGACGTATTCATCGGCGACTATCGGTATCTCGCGCCCGACGACGGGTATCACGACCGTCTTGCCCACTATGTCGGCATAACGCTCATCCTTGGGGTTTACCGCTATGCCGGTATCGCCAAGTATAGTCTCGGGCCTTGTGGTGGCAACGGTTATGGAATAGCTCTTGTCCGGCGCGTCATAGCGGACGTGCCACAGATTGGAGGGCTGCTCCTCGAATTCGACCTCGGCGTTTGAAATGGCCGTCTTGCAGCAGGGGCACCAGTTGACTATGCGGTCGCCCCTGTAAATGAGGCCCTTTTTGTAAAGGTCGACGAACACCTTTGTGACCGCCCTTGAGCAGCCTTCGTCCATGGTAAAGCGTTCCCTGTCCCAATCGCAGGACGAGCCGAGCTTGCGGAGCTGATTGACGATCCTTCCGCCGTACTCCTCTTTCCATGCCCAGGCGCGCTTCATAAAGCCGTCGTAGCCGACGTCCTTCTTGGTAAGGCCCTCTTTTGCCATCTGCTCCACAATTTTGACCTCGGTCGCAATGGAAGCGTGATCGGTGCCGGGGACCCACAGCGTCTCGTACCCGCTCATGCGCTTATAGCGCACGAGGATATCCTGCATGGTCTCGTCAAGGGCGTGGCCCATGTGGAGCTGCCCCGTTACGTTGGGCGGGGGGATCACCACGGTATAGGGCTTTTTGTCGGGGTTCGGCGAGGACTTGAAATAGCCCGCTTCCTCCCAATGCCGGTACAGACGGTCCTCCACCGCGGAAGGATCGTACGTCTTTGGCATTTCCGCCGGGTCGTGTTTGTGCTGTTCACACATTGTTTTGTACCTCCGATGATATAATAAGGCCCTTCCCGCCAAAGGACGAGAAGGGCCGCTCGTGGTACCACCTTTGTTGAACGGGGCAAGCCCCGCTCCACTTAAACGCGCTTTATCGGGCGCACCGTCCGCCGCTCCCCGGGCGACCTTCACGGAGCCTTTTGCCGACAGCTTTCACCTGACCTGTCTCTCTTCTGGGCAACGGTTATCCGCTACTCCTCCCGGATCAAAACGAGGGATATATGCTTTTGCAGGGGATTTCCGCCCCTGTTCATATGATTATAAACCGGGAAAAGCGGCGTGTCAAGCCCCTAATCACGCTTTTATTCAATAGGGCAAATCGTCTTCGCAGACCGTATAGTCTATCGGGTTGCCGTTGGGATCGGGAAGTATGCGGTCCTTGCTGTACTTGCTCCCCTGTTCTGAGGAGCAGCTATTACAGAGAAAGGAAGCAGGAAGGCAATCAACAACAAAACAGCAGCCGTTTTTTTCATAATGACCTCCAAGATCGCATTCATACGCAACCGGGGTCCTTAATATTATACTTGATCGCAGCTCATGCGTCAAAGGTATATTTTGAATTTATTCAATGATTGAATTTCAACGCGGCTTTCACGGCGGATATAAGAAATGGAAGCCGGTTTGGAGATTCGCGGGATTGATATCCTGCGGAGAATATGCTAAAATGAGTCGATCTTAACCTTATTGGAGGGACTTATGAAGCTAAACTATTGGCGCACGATATGCGTCGGGTTCGCGTTCTTTCTCATCTGCGCGTTCTGGCAGGCGTATGACAACATCATCCCCAAAATACTGACCGACAAGTTCGGCATGGCGCAGGGCTGGTCGGGCGTTATTATGGCGCTTGACAACGTACTTGCTCTGTTCATGCTGCCTCTGTTCGGGGCGATATCCGACAAGTGCAGGTCGCGTCACGGCAAGAGGACGCCGTTCATAGTCGTCGGCACGATCGTCGCCGTGATCGCGTTCATCGGCCTCTCGTTCATTGACAACGCTCAGCTCAGCACCCTGCATTCCGCCGCCGATATGACGGACAAGGGCGTTTCCGTAGTCTACGGGAACAGCGAGATAGCCTCCGCCGAGCTCATCACCCACGACGGCGAGAAGTACGTTCTCTCAGAAAAGTACACCGAGGATGAGCTTATTGACGTGCTTCACCGCATAAACGGCGACGACGCCGAGGCCGCCAAGGCAGCGCAGGCCGAGTGGGATACCTATTTCGTACCCGCCCGCCAGGCGTACGCCGCAAAGACCACCGCAAGCCATAAGCTGATACTCATCGCGTTAATGGCGGTGCTGCTCGTAACGCTCGTTGCAATGAGCACCTTCCGCTCCCCCGCCGTTGCGCTGATGCCGGACGTTACGATGAAGCCGTTAAGGTCCAAGGCAAACGCCATTATAAACCTTATGGGCTCGTTCGGCGGAATACTGGTGCTCGTGCTGGGCATGGTGTTCGGCACCGGCAAGGCGGCAAACGCAATGATGAGCTATATCACGTTCTTCTCGGTGATAGCGGGTATAATGATAATAGCTTTGGTACTGTTCCTGCTGACGGTAAAGGAACCGAAGTTCGTCAAGGAAATGCACGAAGAGTCCAAGCGTTACGGCATTGAGGAGGACGATGACGAGCCCGCTGAGGGCTCGAGAAAGCTGTCGCGCGGGGAGCTTACCTCGCTCATACTGATACTCGCCTCCGTTGCGCTGTGGTTCTTCGGTTACAACGCCGTCACTAGCAAATACTCCGTGTACGCAGGCAAGGTGCTGAACCTTGACTATAACATGACGCTTATTATTGCCCAGGCGGCGGCTATCATCAGCTATCTTCCCGTGGGCATAATCTCCAGCAAGATTGGCCGCAAAAAGGCGATACTCGCCGGCGTTATTATGCTGACCGGCGCATTTACCGTTGCGGCGTTCCTGAGGGCAGGCTCCCCCGCCATGCTGATGAACGCCATGTTCGCGCTTGCGGGCATCGGCTGGGCGACCATAAACGTGAACTCGTTCCCGATGGTGGTAGAGCTTGCAAAGGGCGGCACCGTGGGCAAGTACACGGGCTACTACTACACGGCCTCCATGGCGGCACAGGTGCTGACGCCCATACTTTCCGGCTTCCTGATGGACGCCTTCGGAATGAAGATCCTCTTCCCCTACGCGGCGATATTCGTGGCCTGCGCCTTTGTGACGATGCTGTTCGTACGCCACGGCGACAACAAGCCAACCACGAAGAAGGGCCTTGAGGCGCTTGACACAGGCGATTGACGGAGAACGAAATTGATTTACAGGATCGCACGGCGGTGCGAAAAACCGCAAATAGAATTCGAAGGGTTTGGGCTTGTCTGCGGCGAGCCCGAACCCTTTATGCGTGAGAGGATATTGAAAGAAGCGTCACGATGGACAGTCGAAGTGACCGTTGTGGAGAACAACCGCCATCTGTGCTATAACCATCTTACGGATTACGGCTGGACGAAAAGGGCGAAAATAACCGATCCCGTATATGCAGACGGGGAATTCTGCGGCGCTCTGCTGAAGCTCGAAGACGAATTCGAGCTCGGATACGGGTTGAGGACGCAAACCCGCAGCGTGCTGCTGATGACCGACGGGCAGGTATTCGGAAGGCCCGAAGCCGAGTTTATTTACAGCGCTTCGGCGTACGGCAGGAGCCGTTCTGAAGAATACCGGCTCGTAAGGATCGAGCCCGCAAGCACCATGCTCGTTACGGCGTTCGAGCCCTTCGGAGGCGAGTCCGTAAACCCCACGGAGCAGGTTTTGAGGGATCTGCCCGAAACCGTTTGCGGAGTGAGGATCGAAAAGCTTCTTCTGCCGGTAGAGTTTATTCGCGCGCCGGAGCTCTTGCTGAAAGAGTACGATCGTCTCCGACCAGACTTCGTAATAATGCTCGGCCAGGCGGGAGGCCGCGCCTCCGTAACTCCCGAATGCCGGGCGGTAAACCTGATGGACGCGCGCATGCCGGACAACGCCGGGTTCAAGCCCGAGGGCGTAAAGATCGACGGCGAAGGCGAAGACGCCCTGTATTCCACGCTGGATCCCGTTATGCTGAGTAATGCCATAAGGGAAGCGGGTGTTCCCTCCGAGCCTTCGCAGAGCGCGGGAAGCTACGTCTGCAACGCGGTAATGTACAGCACGCTGAACAGATGCAGGTTCAGAACTCCCGCGGTGTTCATACACGTCCCCTATATAAGGGAGCAGGCCGCAAACGGCTTGAAGCCCGGCGGAGTCCCCTTCATGGAGCTTGACGATATAAAACGCGGGATACTTGCCGCGATAGAAGCGGCGGTAAAGCAGCCGGAGCTTTGAGCGCACAGTACAGCGCATAAACGCGGCCATTCAGCGGAATAACAATTGGCGCTCTGTTTTGACTGTGCCGGCTGAGCCGCGAGGTACAGCGGAAAACAAAGCGGGTAAGGCTGCGCCGAGCGTCAGGAACGCAGAAGCACACAAATAAGGCCCCGTGCAGAGTCATTCCGCTGCACGGGGCTTTACTTGTTTTTGTTTCTGTTCTCCTCGGCCCCAAGCACAGTTTATGGCTTAAAAGCAGGTCAAAGGCTCCGCGGCGTGCGCCGCGGAGCCTTTTGTGTGTCAACAGTGTTTAAGTCAGCGCATTACGCACCGAATACCATCTGAGCAAGGAGCGAAGCGTCGGTGGCGTCGACCGTGCCGTTGCCGTCGATGTCGGCGTTGAGCAGGGCCTGCTCAGAGAGCGAGCCCGCGTTCATAACGTAGGCGAACAGCGAGGAGATATCGGACGCGGTCACGACGCCGTCGTAGTTGACGTCGCCGATGAGGACCGTGGGAGGTACTTCGTTCTCCTCATACATGGCGGTGACGGTGAGGTCGCCGGTGACGTTGGAGAAGTCAGTGTCCCAACCGATGAAGGTATAGCCCTCACGCTCGGGATCGGCGGGAGGCGTTGCGGCAGAACCGTGGTCGACGTAGTCATAGATAATAACGGAGCCGTCCCAATCTACGAAGGTAACGGTGTAGGTGTTGATGGCATAGAGGGCGAAGACCGTCATATCGGAGGTTACGGCGGAGAAGTCCTCGGACCAGCCTATGAAGTGATAACCGACATGCGTGGGAGGCGTGGGAGCGGAAGCCGCTTCGCCTTCTGCAACGGTGACTTCGGCAATGGTACCGCCAACGAGATTGTCAACGAAGGTCACGGTGTAGTAGGTGGGCTCAACGGGATCGGTGACCTCCTGCTTGACGTAGAGCTGAATGCTGCTGTCGGGAACGGTGCTGGTGACCTGCATTTGGTCGCTGCCGCTGACGTTGACATAGCCCGCATACCTGAGTGTGCTGTCTACGGTCCTGTACAGGGTGTGCGCCGCGGAATCCCAAGTCCAGTAGTAGCCCGCCTCGGCCATCTTGGGATACAGATCGTTATAGGAAGCGGAGCTCCATGTAACGAGATAGTAGTTATCCTGATAGGCACTGCGGATAAGACCGCCGTTTGCGGTGGAGAACGTCCATGCACAGTAGATAAGATCGTCAACAGCGCCCGTCACGCCGACGACCTTGCCTCCCTCGATCGTGGCAGGAGCGGTGTAGCCGTAATAGGTGGCGTTGACGCTGTTATAGTAGTGATTGGACGCACCGGGGTTGTAATTGACCGCCAGATAAGTGGTATCGCCAGAAACGAAGCCGACGAGGTATTCCTCGCCGGGAACGATGGTATCGGTGGGGACCCATTCGTATACGGGCGCTACGTAGACTTCATAGGTGGCGGTAACGGTAATGTCGGAAGTTACGTTGGTAAAGTCAACGTCCCAACCGGTGAAGGTATAACCGACGCGCACGGGGTCTGCGGGAGCGTGAGCATTATAGCCCTCGCGCACGCTCTCGGTCTTGAGAACGGTACCGTCCCAGTCAACGAACGTTACGGTGTAGTAGGTGGCGTCGGGATCGGGCTCGGGAGCGCTTACGCTGTAAAGCTGAACGCTGCTGTTTTCGGGAATGGAGCCGGTAACGCCCATATAGTTGCCGCCGTTGGACACGTACTGTGCGTACCTGTTCTCAGTGGTGTAGGTATAGAGGGTATGATCGCCGGCGTCATACGTCCAAGAGTAATTATTGCTGGTGCCGGGATACAGATCGGCATAGCTCGATCCGGAGTAAGCCTGCAAATAAACGTTGGACTCGTAACCGCTGGTTATGTGACCGCCGGAAACGTTCTCAAACTTCCAGATGCAGTAATCGAGATCCTCGGCGTTGCCGGATACGCCGATGACGCTTTCACCGTTCATGACGGCGGGCGCGGTGTAGCCGTAGTAGTTTGAGCTGGAGTTGTAATAGTAGTGGTTGGATGCGGATACGTTGTAGTTTACGGCCAGATAGGTCACGCCGTCAACGATGAAGCCTATGAGGTATTCTTCGCCGGGAACGATGTCGTCGGTGGGATTCCACTTGGGAGCTTCGGTAACGGTAACGTTGACGGTATCGGTGTAGACCGCCTTGGACTCGGTGGTAACGGTAGCGGTAAGCGTGGTGGAGCCTATGCTGACGCCCTTTATCTTTGCGGTCTTGCCGGTGCCCTCGACCGTGGCAACGGACGTGTCGGCAACGGACCATTCGATGGTGTAGTTATTGGCGTTTGACGGAGTGGCAACGAGCCTGACGGTGAAGCTCTTGCCCATGGCCATGGCGACTTCGTCAACGGTTTCGCCCGACGTGTTGCAAAGCTGGAAGGATTCCAGAGCAACGGGCTCACCGCCCAGGAGCCTCCAATCGCAGTTAACGATCTGGTGGCTGTCGGGGTTGGAGGGGAACGGATCGAGCGGGCTCATAACGATGGGCCACGCATTGCCCGACGAGCTGGAGTACGCCGGATCCCACTGCTGAAGCTCGCTCGTCATAGCGTCGAAAGCCTCGGCAACGGTGGTGCCGTTGTTCTTCATATTGTTCCAGAAATGCGCCTCGTACTCATAGTCGCCGGTGAAGGATACGGACTGGGAATAGCCGTAAACGACGCCCGCGCCGGCTGCGAGCAGAGCAGTACCGGTGGTGCCGTAACCGTCGGACTTCATGCCTTCGCAGATAGCCATCCAAACCATGCAGTTGGAGAGAGTACCCGAAACGTGGTTCTGGATATAGCGGCCGTCGATGAAAGCGGCAGAGCCGGACGAGACCGCCCAACCGTTTGAGTAATCCTCGGAGGTGATGCCGGAATTGGTGGTAAGGCACAGATAGGAGCTGGTGCCGGACTGAGTACCGTGGGAGTCGTAGATGACTACGCCCTTATCGGTATAGTTCTGAACGATGGCGGGGCCGGTGGCCTCGGAGCCGGAGAGCATCGTGCGCGAACCGCCGGTGACCTCGGCAATGGAGTTTGCCTCCTCCTTATACTGGTCGGTGAAAGTGCTCTGTACGCCGTAATAAGGGCCTACAAGCAGCACGTCCGGCGCGCCTGCGGCGTTCGACGCCTTGTTGCCGAAGGATACCACGGACTTGGAGCCGGCAATGTTTTTGTCCACGCCGAGACGGGCGGGATAATAGTAGACGCAGTGCATGCCGTCAACGGTGAAGGCGAACTGCACGTCGCTCTCCCATACGAGAGAGCCCTTGTCGACCTTGGCGTCGTTAAGCGCGGCGTTATACGCTGCCTTGGTGACCTCAACGGGAGAGGCCTTCAGCGCCACGGCTTCGGCCTCGACAGCCTCGATCGGACTCCAGGCTGCATCAAGCTGCGCGAGCTTGCGGCTTTCCGCTGCCTGCGCGGTGATCTCCTGTGCCATTGCGCTCATGGGCACGACGGCCACAAGCATGAGGACGGCAAGAAGAACTGCGATCAGTTTTCTGTTCATAAAATTTTCCTCCTGTTATTCGAGCGGGAGCCCCGCTCATATTGTATACATTATATCATATTCTCATCGGTTTTTCAAAAGAATGAAAACAATTTCCCGGCTGAAATATTGACACTTTTATGTCAAAGACCAATTCGGCTTTCAGATAACGCCGTCTCTTCTGCTTTTATGCGATGAAAAAGGCCCGCGGCAGAGCCGCGGGACCATGCGAAGGCTTTGAGCTTAAGCGCCGAATACCATTTGTGCGAGCAGGCTCGCGTCCGTGGAATCGACGGCGCCGTCGCCGTTTATATCGGCGTTAAGGAGGGCTTCGTCCGAAAGCGCGCCCGCGTTCATAACGTAGGCGAAAAGAACGGAGATATCGGTAGCGGTGACGACGCCGTCACAGTTGACGTCGCCGGGCAAGGGTTCGGGCGCGGGAGTCGGCGTGGGCGTAGGCTCGGGCGTTGCCGTGGGTTCGGGCGTTGCAGTGGGGTCGGGCTGCTCCACGCGGATAAGGTTGAGGCTGCGAAGCATGCAGTACTCGCCGGTCAAACTGTCGGTTTCGCCTTCGGACTTATGGTAGATCAGCCAGAAGGTGTAATCGCCCTCGGTCTCGGCCGTAAAGAGGGGCGAGGCGTAGTGGGTAAAGAACGTCGCTGATGAGGTGACCGTGTGCTTAAGCTCGCCGTTTACGAAGAGGCAGAAGCAGTCGTTTACCGTTCCGAAGTTAAGACGATAGAAAAAGTCTATCCCGTCGCCCGGGTACATGTGAATGGTCATGCCGATGGCGGCGTCTGTGTTGTCAACGCCGACGTTGTTGGCGGATGCTACCTTAAGCCCGTAATAATTCGACGGCTCGAACGCATATCCCTCCGTGGTGAAGAACGAAACGTCCTCCCCGGAAACGTTGAAATAATCCGCGGGGAAAGGCACGGTAAGCTCAGGCGCCTCAATATCGTCGGCAAGCTCCCTGTGTAACTCGGGAAACCCGTAAAGCGTCCCGGTGATCTCGGCAGGCGACGGCACTCCTACCCTGTTCTGACCGTTTGCAAGCAAGCCGGACTTGCCCGCGGCGGGGACCGGCATTGCGGCAGCTGCAAGCAGCATGACGACGGCAAGGATCAAACTCAGCTTTTTCATATTAACTCCTCTTGGATCGCGGCGCATTCACGCAGCCGAAACCCTTTTATTTGCATGGAGATTATACCACCTAACAAAGCCGCAGGCAAGCGGATACGGAAAAACATTATGCGTACGCTTGTAAAAGGTTTGTAAAAAATCGTTTGGGGCTGTTAACAAAAAGGCCCGCAGGTGGTATCATAAAGCACAAATAACAACGAGGAGCGTATCATGCTTGAACTGAAAGGAATAACGAAGGACTATGTGACCGGCCACGACGCGGTGCACGCATTGAAGGGAGTCGACATGGTATTCGGGCAAAGCGAATTTGCAGCGATACTCGGCCCGTCCGGATGCGGCAAAACGACTCTGCTGAATATAATCGGAGGGCTCGACCGCTATACCAACGGCGACCTCATCATAAACGGCAAATCCACCAAAACCTATACCGACCGCGATTGGGACTCTTACAGGAACCACTCTGTCGGGTTCGTGTTTCAAAGCTATAATTTGATCCCCCACCAAACCGTGCTTGAGAACGTGGAGCTGGCGCTGACGCTTTCGGGAGTCACGAAGGCGGAGCGCAGACGCCGCGCAAGCGAGGTGCTTGAGAAGGTGGGTCTGGGGGATCAGCTTAAAAAGAAGCCGAACCAGCTTTCCGGCGGACAGATGCAGCGCGTTGCGATAGCGAGGGCGCTTGTGAACGACCCCGAGATAATACTAGCCGACGAACCGACCGGCGCGCTCGACTCGGAAACGAGCGTGCAGATAATGGAGCTTCTGCGCGAAGCTGCGAAGGACCGCCTGATAATAATGGTAACGCACAACGCAGAGCTTGCCGAAAAATACGCAACACGCATCGTAAGGCTTTTGGACGGGCAGGTTATAAGCTCCGAGGATAACCCGCTTGCCGAAAGGACTGCGGATCCGGAAAGCGCAAAGGAACGCAACGACGCGGGCAAGCGCGTTTCGATGAGCTTTTTTACCGCGCTGTCGCTGAGCCTTAAAAACCTTATGACCAAAAAGGCGCGCACGATCCTGACCGCGTTTGCCGGGTCGATTGGCATTATTGGCATTGCGCTGATTCTGTCCATTTCGGACGGATTCCAGAACTATATCGACCGCGTGCAGGAGGATACGCTTTCCAACTATCCTCTTACCATAGAGGACCGCGTAATGGATATGTCGGCTTTGTTCGACAGATCGGACCGGGATGAGCGCCCGGAGAACGCCGCCGAGGACGGGCTTATCTACTCCAACGGCAGGCTCTCGGAGGGCGCGGAACTGATGAACTCCAACACCCGTATGAACGACCTTGCATCGTTCAAGAGCTATCTTGAAGGCGACGGAGCCGATATTGCGGAAAATACCAACGGCATACAGTACCTTTACGACCTCGATCTGTACGTTTACAACCGGGGCGCTGTGGGCGGCACCGTACAGGCGAACCCCGGCGTAGTGTACGATAAGATGTTCGGCTCGAACTTTTCGGGCATGATGAACTATACGCGCAGCGTCGAGACCTTCGGTGAGATGATCGACAACCGTGAATTGCTCGAGTCGCAGTACGACGTGCTTGCCGGGCGCTGGCCCGAGAAGCCCGACGAGCTGATTCTCGTTGTGGACAAATACAATCAGATAGGCGATTTCCAGCTTTATACGCTGGGTCTGCGCGATCAGGCCAAGCTTGACGGGCTTATGACGAAGGTGATGAGCGGCGACTACGAAAAAGAGGAGCAGCTCACGTTCACGTACGACGAGCTTATGTCGATGGAGCTTGAGATGCTTGCTCCCACGGTTTTTTACTCCGAGGATGAAAACGGCGTCTGGAAGGACCTGCGCGAGAGCGTGAGCATAGACGAGCTGCTTGACGAGCACGGGATAAAGCTCAGGATCGTGGGAATAATGCGTCCCAAGGAGGACGTTTCGGCGACCGCGCTGAGCACCTCTGTATGCTACACCTCGGCGCTTACGCGGTACGTTATAGAGAAGGTCAACGAGAGCGATATCGTCAAAGCGCAGCAGGCCGACCCGGACAAGGACGTGTTCACGGGATACCCCTTTGACATGACCGACTACGTGCCCACCCGCGACGAGATCACGGAGTATATCTCTACCCTTCCGGAAGAGGAGCAGGCGCAGATACTTCCGTACCTTGATATGCTGACGGACGAACAGCTTACAGAGCGATTCAAGGAGCGCATGGCGGAGCTCGGCACCGACAACACCTACGACGGGAACCTTGATCTGCTCGGCGTGAACGATCCGGATTCCCCATCCTCCATAGTGCTGTACCCTGTCGACTTTGAATCGAAGGACGCGATAAAGGAAGCCATCGACAAATACAACGAGTCTGCAAAGGCGAACGGAGAGGACGAGAAAACAATTACTTACACCGATTACGTCGGAATTCTTATGAGCTCGGTCAGCACTATCATCAACGTGATAAGCTATGTGCTTATCGCGTTCGTTGCGGTGTCGCTCGTTGTAAGCTCGATAATGATAGGCGTTATCACAAACATCTCCGTGCTCGAACGCACGAAGGAGATCGGCGTACTGCGCTCGATCGGCGCTTCCAAGCGGGACATTTCCCGAGTGTTCAACGCCGAAACGCTGATCATCGGGTTCATATCGGGCGTGCTCGGGCTTGCGATAACCGAGCTGCTGATAATACCGATAAACGCGCTGATCTACAAGCTCGGCGGTATTTCGCACGTTGCGGCTTTGCCCTGGAAGGGAGCTGTGGCGCTGCTTGTCATCTCCATGCTGCTGACGCTGATAGCCGGATTGATACCCTCGAGATCCGCCGCAAAGAAGGATCCCGTCGTTGCACTGCGCACGGAGTGAGGCAAATCGGCCCTTTGCCCGCGTCAATACAAAAAGAGGGGCGCTCTTGGGCGCATTCATCTAAGGATACACAGCCTCAAAAAGGATCTTTTTGCGCCCCTCTTCGTTGAAAATGCTCGAAAGACCAAAATATGAAAACAGATCCGAGGATAGTTCTGAACTGCACCCCATTTGTTAGACATGTGGTATAATACTAACAAGTGGGGTGATTTTATATGCCAAAAGGGATACCAAACAAGAAATACACAGGCGAGTTCAAGCAGATGGTCGTAGAGACCATGCAGAAAGAAGGAC
>JAEEGL015856119.1_pt1 | contig 17145 bp, 19 predicted proteins | sample 9134231 | NCBI WGS metagenome assembly JAEEGL01 (sample SAMN16246548, study PRJNA631951) | gut metagenome | biome: gut microbiome; feature: rumen; material: fiber-attached | host: Bos | place: Iran: Karaj | collected 2018-10
CTGTTTACTGCCATAACTCAAAATTAAAGTTGATGGCACAAAGGTACTGCCTATTTCTGAGACCACCTAAAAAGGGGTTGGATGCTTACTTTTTATACCTTTGTCTTAATTGTTTTCATAGCTATGATATCTACAAACCAAACCCAGCTGCCCCCTCTTCAGAGAGCAACCAGGTTATCGAGTCAAAAAAGAGTTTACTATTTGTCAACCTCAAGCATTACTTCCCTAAACTCTTCTGAATACGGCCAATCAGACCAGTAAGCACCTGTCCGGGGCCACATTCAACAAATTCTGTCATCCCGTCACCAATCATATTGGTAACGCTCTGCGTCCAGCGAACGGGCGAAGTCAACTGCTTCAGCAAATTCTCCTTAATCTCCACAGGATCTGTATGCGGCATTGCATCTACGTTCTGATATACAGGACAGATAGGCTTACTAATAGGTGCAGCTTCAATAGCCTTTGCCAACTCTACACGAGCCATTTCCATCAATGGAGAATGGAAAGCACCGCCTACTGCCAAGGGCAGAGCACGTTTTGCACCTGCCTCCTTCAGTTTGGCACATGCTTCTTTTACAGCCTCTACATTACCAGAAATCACCACCTGTCCTGGGCTATTATAATTTGCTGGGACGACAACGTTCCCATCCTTGCTAATCTCAGCACAAACCTTCTCTATGGTTTCGTCAGGCAGTGCAATAATAGCTGCCATGGTTGACGGAACTGCCTCGCAAGCCTTCTGCATAGCCATTGCACGGGCATAGACCAGCTTCAAACCATCCTCAAAAGTAAGTGCACCAGCAGCCACAAGAGCAGAGAACTCACCCAAAGAATGACCAGCCACCATATCAGGCTTAAAGTCATCCATGCAAAGCGCTGTAATCACTGAATGCAGGAACACCGCAGGCTGAGTCACCTTCGTCTGTTTTAGTTCCTCATCAGTTCCATTGAACATGATATCAGTAATACTATACCCAAGTACCTCGTTGGCCTTGTCAAAAAACAACTGTGCTCGTTTATTACTCTCATAAAGGTCTTTGCCCATTCCTACGAACTGGGCTCCCTGACCGGGGAATACGTATGCTTTACCCTTCATATAATTTTATACACTTCATGAACATAAATTGCTATAACACTTATTGTTCCCACAAATCATATGGAAACACCTCCATAATTCCCTTTTGTAAATCTGTTAAGTTTGGAATAGCAGGCGGCTCCATCAGAAGTGCTTCTTCTATAGATGTTGCTATGGGGAACTCATGGCGGTTAGTGCTGTAGTACCAATCACGATACTTAAAATCAACACTTTTCCTTAATCCTCTATACCATATGGCTGGTATGCCATAGGCTTCTGCCAAAATGATGCCGTGCAATGAACTTGTTATCACCTTACGACATGAAACAATTTTGTCTATAACCTCCTTGTAATTATTAGTGTTCATGCTGATGATGAATTCATCTTTGTACTGATCCCTCACTTTTCCCTCAGTGTAATACTGAGGAATCACTGCATAGTCATGGCATTTTTCCACATCGGGCTTGTAAATCAGAGGCATTAAGATTGCAGGATCACCATAAACCTCAGGACATTTATGTCCCAATTTTATTATCATTTCTCTACTCAAAGGACCTCTCACGGCTCTTATATCCAGCTTTCTTAATGGGTTACGATGAAAAAACAATTGATGAAGAGGATAATCATCTCTTTCAACGCCAGTACCCCAAAAAGTGGCATCTTGATAAGAAAATAGCAAACCACTCCCAATACTCAGGAAGAACTTCTTCTTCTTCACCCACATGTCTCTTGACAACCCTCTGTTACTCCGTTCAAGCATCCAGTCTATAACGACTTTCCCGAGTTCGTCACCCAAATTATAGGGAACGCCAGCATTATAGTGCCGAATACCTGCTTCATCTAGATTGTAGTCTAACAAGTTTACTTTATGTTCTTTAGCCTTAATATTGGGATAAGTCGAAATAATATTATTGGCATTAATGATGGACACAAATTCCCTAACAATTCTCTTTATCCTTATTTTAACCATGCGATAATATTTATATTTTTAGAATTGTTGCACCCCAACTCAGACCGACTCCAAAACCAGCCAACAGAACATTGCCTTTCAACAGTCCTTGCTCTTTCGCATCACATAAAGCTATTGGAATCGTCGACGATACAGTATTACCTATTTTTTCAAAGTTGACAAAGAATTTGTCTTCATCAATCTTCATTTTCTTGCGCAAATGTTCAAGCATATACTTGTTGGCTTGGTGGAAAACGAACAGGTTGACATCTTCCTTTTGCAGGTTGTTCTTTATAAGCACCTCTGTCACCATCTTGGGAACTTTGGTAAGTGTAAAAACAAATATTTCCTGTCCGTCCATAAACAGATAATCAGAACTAACAGGATTGCCACCATCGTCAAAATGCAAGTCATTAATCCTATCAGGACAACGTGCACCACCACTTTTCACAATGAGATGTTTTGCTCCAGAGCCATCCGTGCCAAGTACAAATTCACCAATCTCAGCAAACCCCTCCGTGGAAACGACTGTAGCAGAGGCTGCGTCCCCAAAAATGGTACGGTTCCCTTTGTCACGAGGATGCAGATACTTGTTATATGTCTCGCCCGTAAGCAACAATACATTTTTGGCTATACCACCCACAATCAAGCCTTTAGCTACTGCAAGACCGTATTCATAACCCGAACAGCCAAGATTAAAATCGAAAGCTCCGCATTTTGTACTCAGTCCCAACTTGTCTTGAATAACACAAGCCGATGATGGTAACTTGTAATCTGGACTTTGTGTACAGAAGAGTACAAAATCAACATCTTTCTTTTCAACTACTCTGTGAGAAAACAATTTATCAGCAGCAGCAATAGCGAGATCTGTTGCTGTCTCATCAGAGGCAGCAACACGGCGCTCGCTAACACCGACTTTCTCTGCAATCTTCTCAACACTCCATTCAGGAAATTCGTTCACAATTTCTTGATTGGTAACACCGTTGGATGGTAAGGCGTATGCGATATCTCGAATATATGACTTTATCATTGACATCCAATCATATTAATGGGCAACGGAATATCCTCCATCTACCATAATAGACATACCCGTAATGAAGGAAGATGCGTCTGAAAGTAAGAATATTATAGTATGTGCGACTTCATCTGCCTCACCATACCGACCGAGCAAATAATGCTTCTCTATATCCTTTTTATAATCCTCTTCAGATATTTCGCCAGTTGGTGCTGTCATAGGTGTTTTTATCATACCAGGACAAACTGCATTACAACGAATTCCTCGTGTCGCAAAATCAACAGCACAATACTTTGAGAAAGAATTAACTGCTGCTTTTGACATACCGTAAGCAGCATTACCAACAGCATAACCATTAACCCCGCCTACAGAAGACGTAAAAACGTATGATGCCCCACGATTCAATTTCTTTTTCTTATAAAGGTCGCGAGCCAACTTGACATGAGACAACGTATTTACTTCAAATGTTCGTTGCATCACATCATTCTTCAAAAATTTCACGGGTACCAGCTCCACTACAACTCCAGCATTACTGGCCACCCCATCAAGAACGGGAACTGTTGAAACAACACTTGCAATACCTTCATCTGTTGACAAGTCTGCTATCACCATCTGATGCTGCTGTCCAAAAGATGTGTCTAAAGCATCAAAAACTTCCTTTAAGCGTTCCTCATTCCTCGCTGTCACAATCACGGTTGCGCCGAGTTTTGAGCACTCTATTGCCGTTGACTTGCCAATGCCCGATGATGCACCTGTTACAAGAATGGTTTTATTCTCTAATGAAAATGGATTGTACATATCAGTAAATAATTACTTCAGGACACTTTATTTTCTCCGTCTCAAAATATACAGAAGCCCATGACAGGCCTGTTCCAAAACCACAGGCTATAGTGCTCAGTTTCTTTTCCTCATACTCTTTGCCGCACTGGCTGACAATAGTTAAGGGTACAGTTGCGCTGGTGGTATTGCCATATTCACGTAAAGAGAAAGGCACACGACTCATATCCACTTTCAGTTTCTTGGCAATCTTGTTCACCATAAACTGATTAGCCTGATGGATAACGACCTTGTCAATATCAGTGATTGTCTTACCATAATGCTCGCAAAGCTGTTTCATGCTCTTAGGAGGCGTACTGATTCCGAAAGAGAACACACTCATGCCGTCCATCAACTGCTCATCCTCAGTAATCTGCTTCTTACCAGAAAGTTTGTCTTGCTCTTCAGCAAATGTCTCAACGGTAAACGGTTTGCGATGGGCACCAATTTCACGAATAAGGGCTTTCCCGTCAACACTATTTGTACCAGTCTGAAACAAAAGTGGGCTAGCATCCTCATTAAATTCAAGAGCTGTACAAGTACCACAGTCACCAAACAGGGGGCGGCTTTCATGGTCGTAAGCATATTGTATCGTAGAGATATTATCACCGTCAACAAGTAAAGCACGTTTTATTGACCCATGACTCATCAACGAGGCTGCAGTGCTAAGCCCCACTACCCAACCAGGACAGCCGTGGAATAAGTCTAACGACATGCAATCGTTCTTCAGTCCGAGTTTCTCATGCAGTACAAAAACATTAGGATGGTTAATATAGTCGCTCGTCTGAGTGACATTGCATATCAAGTCTATAGTCTCAGCCTCCCAGCCTAACTCTTCTAAGAGCTTTTGACAGGCTTTCAAGCAAAGGTCACTTGCAGTAATGCCGTCGCTCACAATGTGCTTACGCTCAACACCAGTCGTTGCAATCACTTTCTCCGCTTCTTCCGGAGTATAGAAGGGTATATCCCTGTTTTCCTCCACTTTGGGAGGAACACAGGCTGATATACCCCTAATGGCCACATTGGGAATAGAAAGGAATGCCATTATGCCTTAGCTTTTACGGTGTTAAACAGATCCTCAATGGTCACGGCAGAACGTATGTCGTCACCCTTCAGTGTAACGTCATACTCCTCGTCAGCCATAGCTATAATGCTCAAAGCAATGAGACTTGACCACTCTTCTAACTCATGAAACTTAGTGTCAGCAGCAAATACGCTGGCATCAGTGTCATCAAACTGGTTTGCGAAATTCTCAATAAATTCTTTTAATTCCATAATTATCAAATATTAAAAATGTTAATTACTAATGTTTTTAATTCAATATCACATCTGCGTATCCATATCGAAGTCTCCATAACGAGACGTCACCAGAATCTGTCAATTTCTTTGTCTTATCTCTAAAGGCAATGTGCGCATCTCCATGATGAATGAAGCCCAAGCGTTTCAAGACCTGCTGAGTTTCAGCGTTGTTGGTGGCAGTTTCAATGATATCTACTTTTTTTGAAAAAGTCTCTAAAACCAATCGGTAAATATCCGCTTCATTTAGTTCCTTCTCATTATATGCGCCCCATTCAACAATAGACCCAATCAAAACATTCTTCATCCCTTGAGTATTAGCACGAAAACGTTCTTTGGTCATCACAAAACCTACAGGATTATCGTTTTGCCTGATAATGCAAAACGACTGCTTGTCATGTTTATCACCTCTGAAACTATTATCCAAATTCCATTGCAACCATTTATGATCATGAACTTCAGCATATTTATGTCCGTCGTTCAGCACAATGTCATCCACCCATTGTGGCACAGTATTCACCTCCTCTAACGTATATCGTTTTTTTAGTTTTCTACTTTTTCCAGCTGTTAGCGTATAATAGAATCTCAAAGGAAGATTGACTATGACTCCCAATATAGATTGAAACACACCTTTTATTCCATATTTCCCCAATATGGGTTTGACATTATTGATTCGCAACAGTTTCGGGAACTCAAATATTTGATATTTAGTAACCTTATAAAGTGGTAACGCCATATCTGAAATACCAGCAGACAAATGAAGTTTTCTGCTTTTTATCGTTCCGCCGTATGCAAAGATTTCTCCTCCCAAGCCATACTTCTGAAAACTGTCTTCGACCCTAATACTTGAGCCGGAATAAAGGGGTAATATCTCTTCACCTATCTTAATGCGCGTTTCAAAAAGCATGGTTCTGCCAACAGGAACACCGTCAGCCTCTACAAGATACATAAACACGTCCTCATCTGCACCTGCGCAAGGATTGGCAAGAAATGTCTTTCGGCGTGTCTCATACTCGTAGGAGGCAATCCCGTACTTATCGTTTTCAAAACTGAGACCTTTACGCAAGTCTCCGTATGTTATGATTCTTGAACTAAAGTCCATGACAACAGTATTATTCAATTGGGAATTTGATATTCAAGCTCTCCAAAATACGTATAGCTTTCTGAGGTGGGTAATCCCAGTAATTTGACGCTTTAATTTTATTCCACACATCATCTGGAAAACGTTTTCTATAGAATCTGGCCGGTGAGCCAAAAACAATGGTGTTTTCGGGAACATCTTTTGTCACCAATGAACCTGCTCCGACAATTGCTCCATCACCGATACTTATACCTTGAAGAACGGTTACTTTAGATCCGATCCAAACATCCCGACCGATTTTGATCCGATGATTTATGTGACAATGAGGATTCAGCAACGGGTTGATGGAGCAGGCTTCACGATAGGCATGATCCATACCTCCAAGCCCACACCCACCGGCAATACATGAATAATTGCCTATATCTGACCACAACACACCCGTACCTGGCCCAATATAGACGTACTTCCCCAATGAACTGCTACGTAACAGCACCCCATTTTCTATCGAATCTGTCAGGTCGATTTTATTACGAGCTAATTTGAACTGAGGCAAACGCATTATCAGCCTTAGTTTATGATACAGTTTGCGCAGTTTCCTTCTCATTTTTCACAGAATATCTGATTATAAATATGGGTATATTTACTTGCTATCTTACTCCACCTAAACATTTCAAAATCAATTCCATCATTTGAAAATCCAGCATTATTTCGAAAGAGAATGGATAATGCAGTTTTTATTTCTTCTACTGAAAACGGATTGACAGCCTCGCCTATTGTTGGAGGAAACAACCCGTCAACACCCTGCCCTTTTGTAAACAATACTGGTAGGTTCTGCGATAGCGCTTCAATATATACTAATCCGAAGGTTTCATGTATGCTGGGCATGGCGAATACACTATGTTTTCGAAAAAACTCACATAATTTATCTTTTTCATAAATAGGACCAATAAAGTCTGCCACATCCTTATGTTCCTCTATCCATTGGGGTACATTCTCGTCAGCACCCCTTCCGCCGCCGCCAACCAAAGTAAGCTTTATATTGCTAAACTCATCCTCTTTACTTAACTGTAATACCGCCTCACACAAGCGCATAACATTTTTATTACGCGAAAAATTTCCCACATACAACACCTTATGCCCCGGACGTTCTCGCAAGTCTCGATCTACATGGTCTAAAAAGTAATTATCAATGCCGTTAGGAATCAACACTATTTTATCCTTAATCTCTGGGAGAATGGGCTTAATCACCTTATGGTTCGAGAATTTATCCATCAATGCCTGAGAAATAAACACAATCTTTTTGGCATTGTATAGAATCTTCCGTGCTGACAGCCACGTGTTGGGTGCTTTGTCCAAAAAGCCATTTATGTCTGTATTTCTTACCGCCACTACGTATGGGATATGATATTTTTTAAATATTTTGTATGCCTGTCCCCCATCAGTAAGTAATGTTGCAGCATGACACAAATCTATTTCATTTAGGTCAACCTTTTTTTGCAATGAACAAAAAATGTCATGACGTTTAATATGATAAAAGTAGCGATGGTAGGGTTTAATTACATAATCATATACAATGTCGGTTCCTTCCGCCTCAAAATAATTACTTCCATCAAGCGTAGCATGACGTATCGGGCAGTATATAGTTTGCTTTATACCTTGTCTCGCTAACTCCTTAAAAAGACTAACATGAACCTTTGTGGCAATAAAGTCGCTTGCAATATGAAGAACGTGCATGAGTGTTACAGTCTTTTATTATCTAAATAACTAAGAAAATAAAACAGGCAATATGAAATATTAATCAATTGGGCTTTCCTACGCATTCTATACATGTATCTCGTATCAAAGGGTAGCAATCCCTTAAAATCGACTATTTTTTTTATTTTATTACATGTTAATCCTTTAGACTTTATACTACAATACGTCAACATCGAAAGAATTCTATAGGCAACATATTCCATGACACCCTTTTGCTCAGGATTACAATTCAAATTGTTCCTAATCTCTATCGCTTTGTTTAATGTTTTGGAGAAGTTAAGCCCTAACTTGTCATAATCAGATCTTGAAGCACTTCCTGGCACTTCATTAATTCGATATAAGAGTACATTTAGCAAAACTATTTCCTTCGCATATACATGAATGAGACCAAAGAAAATGGTATCTTCACCATTTTTTATCCCTGTAGGAAAACGCAGTCCTGTCTTATGCAAAAATTCTGTGCTACAAATGGCACCACCAGCATTGGATCTTACATACCCTTTCTTGTACGTTTCAACTCCGGTATAGACAACCTTCTCTTGTAGGTTCTGCGCATTATTGATGATACGTTCCGTTAGTCCATTGTAGCGTGATTGCTTGGTTACAACCATGTCAACCCCACTATTTTCACACAAATAATCATATACCAATTGCAAAGAACCCTCAACCAATTCATCATCAGCATCCAAAAACAACACGAAGTCCCCCTTTGCTGCCTCAATTCCCATATTGCGGGCTGTGGAAACACCTCCGTTTTCTTTATTTACCAGTTTGACATTGCCAACTTTTTTTGCATACTCATTAATTATTGATTCTGATTCATCCGTCGAGCCATCATTGATGGCCAAAACCTCAAACCAATCTCTGCTTAGACCCTGCTTATAAACAGAATCAAAGCATTTTTCAATAAACTTTGCTCCATTATAAACCGGAATAATAATCGAAATTTTCATACTTTCTCTTTTTACAAATTATCGTATGATACAATTGTAACATCCTCAAGCCATTTTTTTGTAGAAAACAGACTTTCCGTCTCGCTTTGATAGCTTTTGTGACCAGGATGACACATCAACTCTACGGTTTTGCCAAGATGGATAACATCTCGGTTAGAATTGAAAGCACGAAATGCATAGAAACTGTCAGTCAACACATATCGTTTCGACATCCTGCGATTCCAACAAATACTATTGTATTTTGCAACAAAAACGTGGAATCGGCGATAAAGCACATTGCGCTTTTTACGAGCAACAGCCTTACTCTTGTCTAAATGCACTGTGTCTGAATGATTACGCCCCTTTAGCATAAGACGTATCGAAGGAATCATCTTACGCCTAACATGTTTTATCCCATGCTTATCCATAACTGCGCACAAAACATCCATCAACGGTATTATCGTGTGGGTATGTTCATGGCTGTCTATGTGTGTGGGCTTTAAACCTGCCGCCTCAAATTTTGTAATTTGAGCATCCCACTCTTCAAAGACCGCCTTTCTCAATAGTTCATCACTGCAATTAGCAATAAATATTGCACCTTCAACAAAGTTTCCGTCACAGCCTACAATTCCAAACTCTTTGAAAACATCGACATTGGTCAGAGGTGCAAACTCAATCAAGTTAAGATGAACACCTACGGATACATGTTGGTATAACTTTGCTATTCTTACACCATCTTCAAAAGCTGGTGCATTAACAAGCAATGTTGTTGATGAAACCACGCCTTGCTTTATACCATCTTCAATCTGCTTATTTACAGAAAGAGAAATGCCCAAATCGTCAGCATTAACTATAGCTCGAATATGACTACTCATGGATTTTGTCTTTATTGTAATCTGGAATTGGTTCGTTCTGCTTTGTTTCCTTATTATAATAATATCCTTCTTCTGGCAAGAACCTCATCACTTTGCATGGGCTACCTGCGGCCAAACACCAGTCCGGTATGTCTTTAACAACAACAGAACCGGCACCAATAACAGAACCGCAACCTATAGTTACTCCTGGCGTAACAAGTGAACCTATGCCCACACACGCACCTTTCTTGATTAAAACAGGGCGAGGCTTTTGAGGGCAATTCTTATACCGTTCTCCCTTATGATAGTCATCCATCACTCTGCGATGAGCAAAAATTGTAGTATGGCTTGCAATCCATACATCATCTTCAATAGTTATATACTTGGCATAATTCACATCCAAATAGACATCTTGGCCAATTCTCACATTTTTGCCCATTTTTACTCCACACAATTTCCAGCAGAGATTTGGAAGATTTACAAACAAATGACAAAGCGGAGAACGTTTAGCACGATTAATCAACCACCATTTGAACATCAATACGATATGGTTCCCAACATAGGGAAAGAAATTTTTTGTCTTTCTAATAAATACTTGAAATTTCATTATGTCTTGAAAAATTTTTAATAAGATTTATACAGGAACTAACTTGCTATGACCTTTAACCAAGTCACTTGTCAATTAATAAAGTATCAAGATAAGAAAACATTAAATTCTTATTCTTATCGAAAGAAATATCCTCTATAAAGTGTTCTAACAATTGATCTGTATCGGAAGAACAGAATTTGCTAAAATCATAAATACTATCCCACAAGTCATAAGTTCTAAGCATATTTTCTGTTTTCAAACTATAAGAGATAGGTAATACTTTTTGTTTAAATAACAAACCAAGTATAATAGCATGAAACCTTGTTCCTATCATATATTCTGCTTTGGATATCAAATCTATAAACATTTTGAAGTTTCCTTGATAATAATACTTTTCAACTCCGACTTTGTTGCTTAGGCTATTGTAAAGTTCGTCTGTGATCTCGTTATCACCATAAGCTATGCAAAAAGAAAACAGCCGAATGGAATATCCCTTACATTGAAAAAGCTCTACCAATTCTTTTACTTTATTTATGTATTTCTCTTTAAATGGTTTCAATGATGGCCAATTATCGACACTCCTAACATTTACACACACTATCTTTTCTTTCTTATAAGAAGAATCTGCCTGCAGATGTATAACAATATCGTTAGCCCATCTAACATGAGTCATATTTGAAAACTCTTCATATGACATCCGGTCTCTAAAACATACATCATCTGTCAGCTTTATTGCTTTCTCGACTTTATTTTTCCAGAGTTCTGTTTTATATGGACCAAAATTGGCACCAATTACTGCAATTTTCAAATTAGGGCTTAATGGACTCATTTTACGAATTCCGGAAATAACTTTTGCAATATTACTTTTCCCTTCCATAAAAAGTGAGCCACCTATAAAAAGAAAAATTTTCGGTTGATATTTTAATAACAAATAAGCATATAGAAGGGTTAATGATGGTAGTCGGAATAGTCTGCCGACAAAAGATGTTGACCTATATAAAAAATCTGATTTTGAAATTATTACCCACCCTTTTTGTTTACCCAATATGTGTTTATATACATCAGGTGCAAACATAACAAAACGGGTATGAGGATAACGTTCCTTTAGTATATGAAAAAACAAGTCATCACCCACATTCTGGGTACATACTCCATGTACTATAACATTTCTCATCTCATTCAGAATCTTATATTATTAATTTAATAAATATATTCTGCAAGGTATATGCAATATCAATTATTTACCTTTATAATGAAATTTTGCAATCAAAGAAACTATATAAGATTTTTCACTTCTTTCAACACCCAGAAACCATAGTGATGTAGCTACAAAAAGTAATATGACAAAAGTATTTATCACCAATTGGATAATGTTTGATGTTGTATAAAAGTTAGAAAACAAAGAACTGAAGACAAAAGTAACACATCCGACAACAGTAGCAGGCCATAACACCATTTTCGTATATTTTATAACAGAAAAATGTCGATCAATTTTATTGACGACGAATAAGCGTAGAAACGTTCCGAGGAATGTGAAAACCAGTATGATAATCATCGAACTGACTGGAGAATAACCAAGTTTCAGAAAAACATATATTACTGGTAAAACTAACAAATAGAATCCGCCTTGGATAATCATATACCACTTGATATTTCCTGTAGCTTTTATATACACTATTATAGCCCTGGAAAGAGCGTCGAGAATTCCATTAAACAATATTAATTTGACAAAAATAACTGTAAACGGAGGAACTTCTGTCAACCATAATGAAAGAATGTACTCTGCCTGAAAAAAAACAGGTAATCCAATAAGAAGCATTAGATAAAATGAGAATTTTGAACATTGACACACAAGCCGTACTGATGCTTCATATTCCTTCAGAGCAAAAGTCTTCACTATCTGCGGATTACTCGCCGTTTGGAAATTGGTCACAAAATGCGCTACAGCGCCATCAACCTGATGAGCTACCCCCCGAGCGGCATTAACTGCTGGTCCAAAGAACATGTTCAGCAATATGTTAGAGCCTTGCATACGGAACGCATTGGCCATGTTACCGATTATATTCCATCCGGCAAATGAAAACATTTCCAGAAACTTCCCTTTTTCAAAAACCAACCTGAAATGACATTCAGGGAAACTGCATTTGCAATAAAGCCAATAAAACAAAAACATCACAATGGACGTTGAAAGAATCAGAAGCGAATAGGTGATAAGTTTATCTGCTGGACTTATTGATATCGCATAAGCAACCCCCAGTTTCAGAGAAACATCTAAAATGCTTACCCAAGCATATATATTCATTTTTTCATGCGCTATGATTGCAGCGTGGTAGGGGACATTGACTACATGGAGCAAAAAAGAAAAAATTGCTATTTGATACACCCACATTGCTGCATCAAACCGCTCCTCAGGTATTGTCAGTTTATTATAAACGAACCAAAGGCCAATTGTTTCTGCCAATATGAAAATAATAAGGGCTATCAAAAAATGAATGATTACAGATTGACAAAAAACCATGTTTATTCTTTGGGCATCGTTTATGCCTAATTCAAATGACAGAAAACGCTGCGTAGCTCCTGCCATGGAAGAATTGAGAAATGAAAACATAGAGATAAGACCTGCAACGACATTATAGATGCCATAGTCTTCAACACCGAGATTTTTCAGTACAATTCTGGTAGTAAATAGTGTTGCTGCCATCACCAGAATCATACGAAAATAGAGCATCACCGTGTTTTTTGCAATTCTCTTTTTATTCGTTGACATAATAAACTATAATAAAAACTAGAATTTTTGTTGTCCAATATTTATCGTGTTTTGAGGTGTTTCATACCTAAAAAATGTCGCCTAATATAAATTAATAAAGCTGGGCAGGCAAACATAGCACTTTCCGCTGCAAAAAAGTTTTTATAACAGGCCAGAAAGATAAAAGCAGAATAGGCCATCATAAAATAACCTTTTTCATTACCCAGATGTATTAATGGCTTTTTATATTGATAAAACAATAGTAATGCAAATGGGATAAAGGCAATGAGTCCCATTGCAGCTAAATGGTCTATCAAATAAGAATGTTTACCTATATGGTTGATCTTGTACTCAGGCGAAAGGGGGTGAGAAAGAAAAGCGTCTAACGAGATATCATATCTATCCTCACGTGCGCTCATGTCGCCTGTGGTTTTACCTGTTTCCAAATAGCTCACAACCTCATCTATTCGTCCCTCCTGCATTGTTCCGCCCATCAAAGACTGGAAACTCGTTAAAAATGATGTAATGAGACCACTGAAAAAAAGTATGATTACAACAACAAAAACACCTCCGATTTTAAGAGCATTACTGCGATTAGACTGTTTGGGATTATATATTATTACAAACAATACATACATGAAAAGCATAAACATCGGTGTAGAAGCATTACTCAATATAGTTGTCACATATAGTGAAACAATAGCTACAACAAGAAGTACCTTTGACAATTTATACTTAATACTTTTATAAAAAAAGAATAGAGGAATAACCAATATGGGAACAGCATGAACCATCCCGTACGAAATAGTAAAATAGCCAGCCAATGGAAGAACTTCAGCACCTGCTGCTTTCATATCGTTAAATGTTCTATTAATGCCTGGTTCGGCTATCAAAATAGGCAATGAAATTATGGCCAGCATAACAATCGAGCCATAAAAGGCTGATAATGAATACTTAGCAAATATATCGTCGTTAGTCCTTAAATAATATTCAATGCATCCAATAGCAAAAAACAAAGAAACACTATCTGGAAGATAACCTTGAAAATATTCCACTCCTAAATATCCTAGCAAAAGTGGAAAAAGAGAAATAATGACAGCAATGTTGTAACTTAGACTCTTATAAAGATTTCCTAAAAAATACAACACGACAACTGGCATAAGCATCGCAAAAGCCTTACCACCACTAAAATAAAAACTTAATGGTGTAAACGTTCGATAAATTATAGACAAACAGACAAAGAAAATTATAGTATTCTTTTTCATCGATTATAGTAAGATATGCTCAATTTAACAGTTGTTTCTTCATAAACTTCTTGACTATTGGTGAGTATCTTTCCGAAATTACATACAGCAACCAACATGCTATGTAATAAAATATTATAGCGGCAACGAGGGGGGGGTAAATTCTTGAGAACCGGTCTATTGCATAACTACCAACATTCATCGTTCCATTTAACATGCGTTCAAAGCCTCGTCCTCCAACAAGGAAACCAGACAGCACAAAGAAGATGATCACTGCCTCATGTCCCATCCGACAAAACATGGTGAAAGCCATCGTAATGACATTATGTTGGTCGGCAGGTAAGTCTCCAAAAGCGGGGTAAAAAGTATTACGAGCATGACTCAGCAGCACCATGAATGCCGCAACAAACCGTAAGCCATCGAGCCAATAAAAATGTTGATTAGACTTATTCATCCTATCTATTACTTGTTTTTGTTCTGGCAGGCAGTATCGAACTGCGAACTTCTGCTCCACCTGTGCTGCCAGAAATCCTTGCTTCTTAGATATGCTCCTCAAATCCGCGGAAATGAACATTCAACTCATGGAGATGCTCCAATAGAATACCAAGAGGAGTTCCCTGAGTCATCTTGGCAAAGGCATTGACATCTTTGGGGAAGCACTTACCGCCATAACCAAACTTACCATCGGGACCAGGTACATAAGTGTGTGTATCGTTGATATAACCCGAAAGAAGCATACCTGTATGAACCTTGCGCCAGTCACCACCCATCTGCTCGCAATACTCGCGGCAGGCGTTGAAGTAAGTCACCTTATAGGCTCCAAAAACATTGTGCATGTACTTGGTCAGCTCTGCCTCCAGTGGGGTCATCACGGTGAATTTCTTACCCACAAAAATCTTAGTGAGCAACTCGTGTGCACCTGTGAACACCATAGTCTGCTTCTTGAAGTCCTCGATGTGAGTACGCTCTGTTAGGAACTCAGGCATATAGTGTACCTTGTGACCTGTTTCCTTAGAAAGGCGGTCGCTGGTACCTGGCAGAATGGTGGTACGTACAAATACTGGCACATCAGGAAGATTCGTGATTAGTTCTTTCATCAGTGTCAAGTCCTGTGTACCATCGTCCTCAGTGGGCACATGGATTTGCAGGAATGCAATGTCGATGTTACTCAGGTCATCGTTGTAACCCTTGTAAGGGTCGCTGATGAACAGTTTACACTCTGGGTTGTTGTGTTCCAACCAGTCTTTGAGGGCTCCACCTACGAAGCCACATCCAATAATTCCAACGTTAATCATACTTCAATTTTATAATTATTTATATATTCTCTACTCTATCACAAAAACAGAAGTTATAGATCAGCTCATCATCCAACAGCTTAAAGATGGCAGTTCGACAATAATTATCATGCAATAGTATTTTCATCAGTCTAAAAAATGATTGTTCTCTATAAGGATTATACATGCACACCCATTAATTTAAATTACCGCCATCCTTTCCATTTTATATAAAGCCAATCCATTTTAAAACGATTAATAGCACTATTAATCATTGCTGTTTTTCTACTTTCATGAATTAACTTTTTATAGCCTTTTGCCAAAATATTATAATGATTTGCCTCAAGTTCGATACACTTCTTTGGATGGACAAGTGCATCTTGTATTACTAAATTCATCTGAGACTTCCAAATCGCAGACGAGAGTTCTGTTTCTGAAAAAGATTTGGATTTTGAATAGTATCCAAAATAATTCTTATGATGATAGATGATATCTTGAATTCGTTCTACAATTGCCCTGCTGTCTCCCTGCTTAAGGACAAAACCTGCTCCAGACTTTTCAATTAGTTCCCGGCTACCATGATGAGCATCACTTACTATTGGTATGCACCCCTCGCGCATAGCCTCCAATAAAGTCATCGGGCATCCCTCACCCCTAGAAGGAAGTAGGAATATATTTGCAGATGCTATTATTCTCTCAGCCTCTTCTCTCGGTACATTACCGGTTATAGTAAATCTTTCATCTCCATGTAACATTTGTCTTATATCCTTAAGGCCTAAAAGTGAAAAGTTTGCACTTGGCAATGTGGTTCCCCCTAACCAAACAAAAGAGAAATCAAGCTTCGTTTTTTTTAATCTATATGCCACATCCATTACAACGTCAACACTCTTTTCAATAGAAGTCCCTCCTGGATATACGATTTTGATTCTGTCATTATTACATTTGCAAAAATTATTATTCGTATCCTTAACAAAGTTGTAAATAACTTTAACTTTATCGGGAGGGTTTATTGAAAATTTTTTTACAAGATAGGCTTTACAATAGTATGATAAAGCAATAATAGCATTATTGTAATCACTATTATATCCAGCACAATCAGCCGCAATTCCATTCATAAAATGAGCTACAGACACTATTGGTGTCTTTAGAAATGGCGCTGCAATCGAAATAAAATAACTATCACTATTAATTATCAAACTGAAACCTTCCGCATTAATCTTATCTATTATTTGTTTTGCATATGAAAAATCAAATATATTCCCACCATATAATGAATAAGACTCTTTAAACCCTTCGACATTATGCTCATCAGCAGAAGTTAACAGATAAAAATCATTTCCTTCTCTAAAAGCTTTTATCAACTCTTGATTATATGAGGCAATTCCACCTCCAGAAGGGACAGCTTTACTAGTGGCTAATAATAATTTCATTTTCTTATTACTTCTGATTAACATATAACAATTGTCCAAGCTGTTGCATTATAAGACAGATATATTAGTGCTAGGAACAAAAACAAACA
>JAEEGL015951661.1_pt1 | contig 17145 bp, 12 predicted proteins | sample 9134231 | NCBI WGS metagenome assembly JAEEGL01 (sample SAMN16246548, study PRJNA631951) | gut metagenome | biome: gut microbiome; feature: rumen; material: fiber-attached | host: Bos | place: Iran: Karaj | collected 2018-10
CCGTTAGGATCTCCGGCAGGGATACCCCTAAGCGAAATCCCCTACTATATAGTAAGTTGCGCGATGATTCTACAAGCGAATATAGACATGAATTCAGCTTGTTAGCTGTTATTAGTGTGCAGCAACGCCATGGGCAAAAGTGCCGTGCATAATCTGGGCACGAAGAAAGAACGCCTTTTCGCCAAGTCACGCATCCTGCATGAGTTCGCGAAAAGGCTTAGGATGGAGTAAAAGCGCTGTGTTTGAGTCAGTCTGCAGTCAGCAAAAGCCCTCGGAAGTTTTGAGCTTTCGAGGGCTTTATGTTTGCTCCTATCAGTTTAATTCAGCGCTGATCCGTTACATACAGCGTATAACCGTTGCCGATCACATTGGAAACATCGCCTTCAAAGGAAGTAATGTAGGTATCCGCCGTAAGCGTCCAGGTGCTGCTGCCGTCCAGGATATGGCAACTGTCAGTTCAAATCAATTACCAGATCCTGATACTCTGCATTTACTGCCAGCGCCAGTAGAAACTGCAGTGTTTTCTCCGTGCCGGTGCCAAAGCCGGAGGACGGGTCTTCTGAACCGACCACAATGAACCCCCATGACGCCAGATGGCGGAATACGGACTGATACTGTGAAGCCGGTACGCCCGTACCGTTGACCATGATCACGACGGGATAATTATCCTCTGAAAGTCCCTCGGGGTACCAGATCTCGATCTTCTGCAGCGCTTCATCCTGGACATCGTATTCCGCATAACCCACATTATATGCGCCAAGTGGCGTGTATTTCCTCTCTAACGGCAATTCAGGCTGAGCCAGCTCGTAGTAGTGATCATGTTGATATTGGATGAGTTCAAACAATTCTAAAAGATCTTCCATGTTGATTTCCTCTGGACTCTCAGAATTATCTTCAGCTACTACAGCTCCGCAGTAAAGCAGTGCAAGTATTAGTATCAAAGCAAAGATCCTTTTGCCAGCTACTTTCATCGTCATTTTTACCTCCATGTCATTAATGATATATGTTTACAGTTCTGTTCAGTATTTCCGTGAAAGCTGAGCTTCGCATTCTTCGCGTGTGATTTCGCCAGCATTGCACTTTGCCATCAGTTTCACATCCTTGTCACGCAGCTTATATAGCGCCATTACTACGATACCTAAGATAGTACCGATAGCAGGGATCAGCATATATACGCTCCATAGCGTATTAAGCGCGCTTTGCGGCTGTACAACATTCATTTGTGCCAACTCTTCAAAGCTTTCTGCTTCCACCGGCATCCATGAGGATAAGCCGAGTATGAATATACCCAGTGAAGAAGCAATGCTGGTGGTCAGTTTGTTGAGAAAAGCATTGAGTGAAAAAAATATCCCAGAGCAGTCTTTACCGGTTTTATAGCGGGTATACTCAATGGTGTCGGGTGTCATGAAAGTCTTTGCAATATTGGAAACGTTGCCCGGAGCCGCCTGCAGTACCAGTAGAATGGTGATGATCGTAAAGTTATGATACCCTGCGACATAGATCATTGAATAAATGATGGCACCGGTAAGCCCGCAGATCATAAATACGCGCTTTTTTCCCCACTTCTCACAGAATTTATCGGTATTCAGCTGAGCAATAGTCTGTGGAATAAAGGCAATGGCAATCGGTATGACCAGGATCATGGAATCCCCATACAGATAGTAAGATGCGTATGTACCCAGCGACGCACCGGTCTGAAGGGCGCCATAGATCAGCGTACTCATGAGAATGACTGCCATATACTTGTTGGTTTTTACACATTCAAGCATATCCCGAAAGCTGTAATGCACGGCGGATTTCTCATCCTGCGTGTTTTTCAGCTCTACATTATGTTCTCTAACTCCTTTGGAAAGGGGAAGCATCATAAAGAAAAACAGTATCGAGGAGCAAATCGCAACCGTGCGCATTGAAACGCCCACATGCTCGCTGATCAGGAACATCCAAATAATACCCGCCAAAATGGTGCAGATGGCACTGAGAATCCCTTTCGTCTGCAAAATCTTTTCGCGCTCCGGGACATTGTCCGTGAGCGACACGATCATTGAGTTCATAGGCACTTCAACCAATGTATACGAAAAGTCATAAAGCAGATATGATACCATGAACCATGCAATCTTCAAAGCTTCAGGCGCACCTTGAGGCATCAGAAAAAACAGCACCGTGAAGATCGGGAACAAAAAGAAGGTTGCCCGATACCATGGAAGATATTTCCCATCCCCTGCCAGTTTTCCGAAAAGCTTACTGTTTCTGATGTTTAATTTATCGATCAGAAAGCCGAAAACAATATCATCACAGGCGTCAATGATTTTTACAACAAGGATTGCTGTAGAAATCTTGATCAGGCTTATGCCCTGGAACAGCAAAAATAGCGTCATAAATGCCGTAACGATATAGCCCTCCAGTGTTCTGCCCAGGTCACCTATGTAATAATTGATCCTTTCCTTTCGCGTTGTTTTCCAGCCTTCGCGGGAAACTCTTGTTAATCCTGTTCCTTTCATTCCAGTCTCCTTGTCTTAATCGCCAGACCTTTGTTATTGTCTTTATGGCAGCGCTGTGTCAGACAGGCGACAGAGTGTCTTCCTGTATTACCTTTCCGGTTTTTCTGTCGATCTGCACAGTCCGAAGCTGTACAGGCGCAGTCCCTTTTTCAACCCAGTTCATCAGGGCACACATGCCGTCAGACTCTGAGATACCCGGTCCGTTGCCAAAGCAATTGCCATGATTGTCGCCCGGGCCAAGATACAGCCTGCAAAAATCATGTACGGCTGTTTCGCCCATGACGTTCTTCATCCTGTTATAATAATCCACTGTACCGTCAACCGGGATCAGCGGATCATCGAGGCCGTGATCCAACATTAGTTTTCCGCCACGGGCAAAGTAGTTGCTAAGATCCGCTTTATCTGCCGCCGCATCGGCAAAAACACGCACACTCTTATCAAACAGTTCCTCAAAACGCGACTTGTCGATTTTCGAATAATCTCCTTTGGGATTCTCCTCTACCCAGCGCGCCCAGGTATTGCACAGGGCAAACGGCCGCCCTTTCATGAAGGGCAGGATAAACGAAAGCGAAAAGATGGGCAATCCTGTTTTCCAATGGATCAGGCCTGGCCGGAAGCCATACCAGAGCCTTTCGCCGTTAGAACGCTTTGGCCCATCCCACATTTCTTTAACCACATTGGCATCTGCCTCGGTAATGACTCCCTGTTTTGTCTTCGTGCCCACAAGTCTGAAAGGATTGAATTCTATTTTTTCATGTAGCCTGTAATAGGCCTTGTCACCGCCAACACTGTCATGTACCGCATGGGCAAAGGCGTTCAGCTTATGGTATTTCAGCGGCGCATGGTATTCGTTTGCCAGCGCCATTGGCCAGAACCCTGTAATCAGAAACTTTGTCCAGTTTATTGCGGGACTGGAGGCCCATATCCCGTCATAATCATCCGGAAATTCCTGGGCTTCTACCAGACATTGACGCCCGCCGCCGGAACCGCCGTTCATATATGAGTACAGAACCGGTCGCCCGTGCAGTATTTCCGCCACTGCCTTGCCGAACACAGTCATCTGATGCGTGGCGTTGGCGCGCCAGTTTTCCACACGCTCCCAGACGATCTTCCCGCTGGTGTCTGCCGCCCAGTTGGAACCATATTTTTCGTTGCCGGCATCACAGGTAGCCACTGTAAATCCGTTGATTACAGCAAAAGGCAATGTCCATCCACGCTGCCCGTTGTTGGGGGAAGTGATCTGTGTAACGCCGCCCGTGCAGGTACCGCCGCCTGCCGTTCCTGCAAAGCGGTCATTCCACGCAAGCGGTGACCATACGGTAATCCTCTCCGTTTCATTGCCGGTACTGTGTTCAATGACCACTTCACAATACTTCGGAAGACCTTTAACCTTGCCGTTATTCCATAAAAGCCGAATCAGCCAGTGCAGCTTTGCCTTATACTTGCCGGTCTCATTGACAGCAACTGAGCTTACTGCAAACTTCTCCTTCGGCAACCGTTTTTGCAGCTCATGCTGAATATACTCCGCATTGCAGCGTTCAAGAATGCCAGTCGTTTGTGTAAGCAGTGCAGTGTCAAAAAAGTGTATGTTTCCTTTTTCAGTCATCACAGGCACCTCAGTTCATATACTGTTCCATGATCGCCAGGTCAAAAAACTCCAGCGTATCTTCTTTGCCATAGCGCAGGTTCCTCATGAAGCCCAGACCCGGTATCATTACAGTTTCCTTTGATTGGGGCAGCATTGTTTCGATACAGCGCAGAATTGTCCGGATATATTCCTTGTCTAAAGGGCATCTGTCATGTGCCGAATACATAACATTGAAATCCTCATTCATCAGCTTTTTCAGCTTTTTACAGTGCTCTGACAAGGGGATCGTCGGCGTTACGCCATACAGCAGCCTTCTGGCGCAGGTATCGCCGACAAACAGGATGCCACTCTGCTTATCATGAAACAGCACACTTCCGGGCGTATGCCCCGGTAAAAGCAGCACCTGCAGCGTCCTTCCGCCAAGATCAATGAGCTGTCTGTCCTCGAGCGGATGCAGTATTACATCGTTGATCGGAGCGCAAATACCGGTTATTCCTTCTTTTATCATGCAATGATCGGCCGGGTGCAGCCAAGCTTCTTCTACTTCGCCCAAGCCATAGACATGATCGGGATGACCGTGCGTTAAAAGCAGCATAAGCGGTTTCCCGGCAAGCTTTTGAGCAAAGCCGTACAGTTCAGGCAAATCCAATGCCAGATCAATCAGTGTCGCCTTTTCATTTCCGATCACGAGATAGCTATTCGCTGTGGCTTTTCCGGGAGCAGACGAGTATCCGTCGGTATTAGGCCCATGGAGAGCGTCAGATATCTGATATACCCCTGGAGCAAGTTGTCTGGAAAACAGTTCGCAATCTGCCATGCTTTTTACCCTCATTGCAGAAATTGACAAAGGACTTTCCACGGAATGCTATCTCAGGAAAAAAGCCATTTGCCGCTGCCAATTTCTCTGGTCTGGCCGTTCCATTTTACGACCGCGCAGGTATTCGGCGGAACTACTACCTCAAGGTTAGAGCCTCTATATGATACAGATATCAACCCCGCTTCACAGACAAACGCACGCTTCATCCAATCAAGCCCGATCCGTCTGTCGGGGCACACCTCGAATTTTGCAAAGCCAGGCAGCAAAGGCCTGATTCCGGCAACTGACGAAAACAGGTACTCGTCCACGACGCCGAAGGCATAGTGATCGAAGCTGATCTTCTGAGGTGTTCCGTCAGGCAAGATCGCACTCCAGCTTTCCCATATCGCAGTGGCACCCATGCGGACTTCATACAGCCATCCGGGACAGTCGGGCTGTAAAAGTATATTCAATGCAAGATCATGGCGGCCAATCTGGTCAAGTACCCTCAGAATATAGGGTGTCGCCAGAAATCCTGTTCCAAGGCGGCAATTGTTTGCAAGCACCAGATCCGTAAGCTTTTTCACATATTGCTGCTTTAGATCCCCTTCGACTAACCCAAAGGCCAGAGCAAGAATGTAGCGCCCCATGTAATCGGAATATTCATGCTCTATCGGGAGGATCTCCGCTTCGATTGCAGCTTTCATTTTCCCGGCGACGTCGAGGTAGTGTACAGATGCAGCATCGTCTCCCAGCAGCCTGCATATCTCAGCAAGCAAGCTCACTGAATGGAATGCATAGAAAGGCGCAATATACCAGGCAGTCTCCGGACAGGCTTCAAATCCGGGTTTTTCTTTGCCCGGTACCAGCCATTCACCGAAATGAAACCCTGTATTCCAAAGATATCTGTCATTCTGATCAGAAGACGCGTTTCCTCTTCTTGCCGACGCCGTGCGGATCAACTGGTCCGCATATCGCTTCATGGCAGGCAGGCATTTCGTCAGGATTTGCTCATTTCCGGTCAGCCTGTACATATTATACGGCAGCTCGATGATCACATCGCTCCAACCTGCTACTGAGGGAAGCTCACCGCCTGAAGCAGTTTCTTCACCAACAGGCAGAATATCTTCCAGCCCCCGCACCGGAGTTGATGCGTCGTATTCGGAGCCTATTTTACGCAGCATGAAGTCATACATCTTTGTAGACGGGCAGGTAATCGGGATTGCGCCGTTTGGCTGTTGATCGGCCAGCAGGCTGGAAAGCCAGCTTTCGTAGAACGGAGTCATCTCCTCATTCAGCATACTTGCGGCATTATAGACCAGTACGTCACCGGTCCAACCGGCTTTCTCGCGCTGAGGACAATCCGTAGGAATGGACATCATGTTGTTTTTCTGGGAATACCGTATATTCTTATACAGCCTGTTCAACTCCGGTTCACTGCATTCAAATGAGCCTTTGTTCTCTTTCTGCGTGGAAAGCAGGACGGCTGTAACGTCTTCCGCCCGGATTCTGCTGGCGCCTTCGATCTTGATGTAGCGAAAACCATGAAATGTGAATAAAGGTTCATAAAACACTTCTTCACCGTTGCAGATGATGATTTCCCGCTGTCGGGAACTGAGGGTTGCAAAATAGTTGCCTTCTTTGTCCAGCACCTCTGTATGATGAAGGCGCACTTCCGTTCCGCGATCTTCACATAATCTGATGCGGCAGCGGCCTGCGATCACCTGTCCGAAATCAAATATGAGTTCACCTGCCGGACTGTGCAAAACAGCTTTTACAGGAAATATCTCGACTGCTTTTACCGGATCTATAGCTTGTGACCTCAGTATATTCAGTGGGTAATCGCGGATTTCAGTCCTGGCAGGCTCTGAACAGGACTTGGTCAGATCGATCTTTTCACCAACGAACAGATCTGAATACAGCACGTTTGTCTGTCTGCACTCCTCACTGCCGTCGCTGTAAACAGTCTCATGACTGCCATCCTCGTATTCAAGCTCAAGCTGATACAGGATGGCAGGCTTTTCATGATCGGAGCCAATGGGAACCGTCTGGCTGTTAAAATACCATCCGTCTCCCACAAGCATTTCAAGTGTATTGTCCCCTTCGCTCAGAAGACAGGTTATGTCATATCTCTGGTAGTACAGGAGTTTGCCGTAGGAGGTAAACTCGGGAGCGAATTCCCTGTCGTCCGCCCGTGCATCATTTACGAGTAAACGGTATGCTCCAAAGCAGGTCGCATACATTACGGCCGATCGCACAGTCTTTTTTACAGGAAAAGTTCTTCTGAAAGACAGCACGGGGTTTTCAATCCCGTCGGAAAGCATCTGATGGGGGTTTCTTGGGAATGTGGATTCTACCCAATGAGCTTTCCAGTCGGAAACGTCAAGACCTGTAAAAAAACAGCCGGATGCCTCGGCAGAATCACCGTCCATCGTACAGACAGTTACCGTATAGGTGTATTGCTCCCCTGAAAGAAGCTTTGGGCCTGTATATGCGATAAAGCTTTGTCGACTGCCGGTCACGGTTCCGCTGTCCCACACAGGCATTCCATTGTTCTCAACTACAAGCCTGTAAGATAACTGCGTTACATTTTTTTCGGCAGAAACGATGCACCACGAAAACTCAATTTCTCCGTCAACACAGGGAGCTTCCATGTGGTTCACCCGAAGATGGCTAAGTTCCATAGTTCTATCCTTTCACGGCACCCACGGTAATGCCTTTAGCGAAGTATTTCTGGAAGAAGGGGTAAGCGATGATGATCGGCAGTATTCCAACAACTGCAATAGCCATGCGCATGGTGACAGTAGGCAGCGTAGTCACATCTACACCCTGCAGCTGAGAAGAATTGTTGGCCATAAACAGGATGTTGTTGTTCATTTCATTCAATAGCTGCTGTACACTGAACAGCTTCGTGTCCGTAATATAGTACAGCGAATTCGTCCAGTCATTCCAGTAAGCAATAGCTGCCATGATACCAAGAGTCGCCAGAATAGGTTTGCTGAGCGGGAGTATCATCCTGAAATAGATCCTTAAAGGTCCGGCTCCGTCCAGTTCCATGGCTTCTTTCAGCTCGCCAGGAATAGTGGTTGTAAAAAAATTGCGTACCAATATCACTGAAAACGCATTTGTCAAAAGATTCGGTACAATGAGTCCCAGCAGCGTGTTTTTTATATTCAGGTAGTTGCTGTAAATCATGTATTGCGGCACAATACCGCCGGAAAACAGCATTGTGAACAGAATGAGCCCGGTTATGAGTTTCCTTCCGGGCAGTCCCTGCTGCATAAGTCCGTATGCCAATGTGGTTGAGATCAGCAAAGACAGAGCCGTACCTGATACAGTCACTATAATTGTGATCAGATACGCGCGGCCGATCTGATCCCATTGCGACACTATGTACCTGTAGGCTTCAAGGCTGGTCAGCTTAGGGAAGAATTTGTAGCCTTCAGAGATCGCATAATTTGAATCGGAAAAGGAGGAAGCTACCAGCAGCCAAAACGGTATAATGGCAAGAATACACATGATGGAGAGCACGATGTATGCTGCAGTTTTAACTGTCTTCTCTTCTGCGGTCAGCAGTTTCATATTCTCATGCCCTCCTTAAAACAGCGCATCCTCGCGGCTGATTCTGCGTATCAGCGCGTTGGCCGTCACTACAAGAACACAGCCTACAACAGATTGGAAGAAGCCCGCGGCTGCACTCATCCCGGGGTTATTCTGGTTCATGAGGGCATTGTATACAAAGGTGTCGATTGTTTGTGTCACCGGAAAAAGGATTCCGCTGTTCCTTGGCACCTGATAGAACAGGCCGAAATCCGAAAAGAAGATCTTGCTTATACTGAGTATTGTCATGGTTATAACCGTAGGTTTCAGACACGGCAGTGTGATTCTGAAGATTTGCTGCAGCTTGCTTGCCCCGTCTACCCGCGCGGCCTCGTATAGGTCCTCACTTATTCCAACGACTGCCGCAAGATATATGATGCTGGAAAATCCTATGCTTTTCCAGGTATTGACAAACAGCAGAATAAACGGCCAGTAGGAAGTCTCCTGATAAAAGCGAATCGTCGGAATGCCTAGTTTGGGCAGAATAGAATTATTGATATAACCCGTTTCCACACTTAAAAACGCGTAGGCGAGATAGCTTACTACCACCATTGACATAAGATAAGGCAGGAGTATCAGCGTCTGAAACACACGATTGGCTGCTTTATTCCTAACTTCGTTCAAAAGGATAGCTACAGCAATAGCGAACACAGTGCCGATGATTATGAACGCCACATTATAAAGAACCGTATTCCTTATGATCTGGACCAATTGCCCTGATGAGATCAGAAAGGTGAAATTCTTGAGCCCCAGCCATTCGCTGCCCCATATGCCCAGACGCCAGTTGACTTTCTTAAAGGCAAGTATGATTCCTGGCATGGGGAGGTAATTATTAATGAAGAAATAGGCAAGCCCCGGAAGCATGATAATGTAAAACAGCCAGTATTTCTTTACCAGTATCACAAATCTGGGCTTTCTTTCATGAGTCGCCTGCATTCTTCATCATCCTCCTTAAAAATGCCCGGACGGCACAATGCATCCGTCCGGGCATCCGGCAATCGTGTTACTTGGAGTACTGTTCGTCGAACTGCGCCTGCTTGTCGGCGATGACCATATCGATGCCTGCGGCCTTGAGCGCTGCAATGAACTGCGGATAATAGGTTTCTATATCCACACTGCCGCTCTCCAGTGTCGGCACATACTGTGCGACCACAACTGCAATAGCAGCTACTTCGTTGCTGACATTTGCCATGCTGTAGCTTATGCCGATACCCTGAGTCGGGTGCTGCAGAGCCTCTGTCGTGTAGGCATCGTTGTCAGCCTGCGTGCTGTTGGGCGAGAAAGTATATATCTTTCTGGTATCGCCCCATACCCCCAGGGTGTTATAGTAGCCGCTGTCAGCAGCCGTAACACCGTCGGGGAAAGTCACATAGCCGGTAGCCGCGTCAACCATCACGAAGTGTTCACCTTCGATGCCCCACTGGATCAGGTTGGCAAGATCCGAATCACTCCAGACAAGGTCGATAAAGCGTATCGCCGCCTGAGGAGCTTCGCTGCGATAAGGTACGACCCATCCACCGGCTCCCGCGGAAGGCTGATATACTTCGCTGAGACGCAGGATGACATCGCCTTCCTTGCGCTGTACCGGCGCACTGACCATAAAGTATCCGGCTGACACACCGGCAAGCTTCAGGGAATCAACGCTGCCCTCCATGGTTGCGGCATCTGGATGAATGTAGCCGGCAAGATTCCATTCTCTCAGATGGGTGATATAATCAAGGTATTCTTCGCTCTCATACATGTCCACGATTGTGGTGCTTTCTTCACCCATGAGCACACCCGTGTAGCTCGGCGCGCCGGACAGGGAATCGATCGCGCCGGAAGTATAGACAAATTCGGAGTTTGTTTTGCCGGTGGTCACAACGCCGCAGGGATACATTTCGGGATGTAATTCCTTGATTGCGGCAAACAACTCAGTCAGATCGTCAAATGTGTAGATCTGAGCAGGGTCGTAGTCGAATCCAGTTTCTTCAATGTACTTCTCGCCCACCACAAAGCCGCCGCCCTGGCCTACCATGTTGGGCACTGTGGTGATCGCGTAGATACTGCCGTTGATGATGCTGTTGCTGACGATCGGCTGTCCTTCTTCAATGAGCTGCATAAGATGCGGCGCTTGATCTTCGATCAGATCGTCAAGCGGCATGAGAAGACTGCCATCCACGTAAGAGCGAAGGTCCTGCAGCAGGGGAAGCATCAGGTCCACGCGTTCTCCGCCAGTGGAGGCCCAAGTCGGAAACAACACGAAAGCATCATAGGCAGATACCGCCTTGAATTCTACTTCCACATTGATCTCGGGAATCGTCTTTTCGTTGACCGCGTCTTCTACCTTCTTAAGATCCGGCGGGGTAACGCCGAGAGTCAGGTAAGCTACTACCAGGTGTTCAGGTGCCTCAGCCGTGGCGGTGAATATGCCGCTGGTCAGGCAAAGCAGAATTGCAAGCAGCAGGGCTGTAACGCGTTTTTTCATCTTTGTCGCTCCTTTTCTTTATCATGGAATCTTGGCAGAAAACCTGTGCCATCTTCCTTCTGCTGCTATTGTATAAGCTGTCCTGTAAGAAAGCAAGTAAATCACAAGATTTTATGATATTTCCCCAATATTCTATGATTTGAACCAGCGTGATCAGCTGATTGAAGCTTCAGGCAATAAAATCCGGGGAAGCCCGGTATTCCAGCGGGGTTTTACCAACCCTGCTTTTGAAAAGGTAATTGAAATTGTTAATGTCACGAACGCCTACCGCCAGAGCTATTTTTACCACAGGCAGATTGGATGTCTTCAAGAGAATCCTTGCCTGGTTGATTCTCAGACGAATCAGGTAGTCGTGGGGTGAAAAGCTGGTATATTTCTTAAACTCCTTTGCAAGATGGTATTTACTGGTAGCAGTCAGGCGAGCGAGGTCATCCAGAGTGATTTCTTCAGTATAGTGCTCTTCCATATATTTCATCGCATCCTGAACGCTGCGCGGCAGTTCACGCTTGACCATGGCAATGTTTGAGTTGACCACAAGAATATGAAGCAGAAGACCTTCGATTCTGTGCGAGGCCATCAAATCACGCTGCAGGCTTGAAGAGTTGTAAATATTCAGCAGTTCTTCCAGCATTTGCTGCAATTGGCCGGTTGGCGGTTCATGAAACACCATGCTTCCTGTTTTTGCGAGCTCATTATGTATATAACCGGCGAGCGGTCCGTCAAAATGCAGCACTGCCACGTCCCAGGAAGTGAGCGCCGTATACACATGATGGCGGCGGCAGTCTATCAACGCGCCGTCGCTTTTTCCAAGAGTGTATTTCTTGCCGCCGTATTCCAGGCGAGCAGAGCCTTCATATGTATATAAGAGCAGGAAGGAATGATAGTTTTTCCTGCGCGTATAGGAACCAGCCTTGTAGTAAAAAACATTGAAAGCCTGCATATGCAGCAGGTGATTCTTTGCAAAATCCGAAATGGGAGGACGTAAAAAGGCATCGGTTGCGCCTTCTATTCGGAACTCTGAGTTTAACAGATTTTCCGGATCATACTTTCCCTTCCTGATCGTTTCCTCTGTTATCTGCTTTGAAATGAGCGCATGCGTGGTTTCTGTGTGTGTAAACGGTATGCCTTCGAACATGTTCATCCCTCCCTTACATATATTATATAGTATGTGGTCACAATATGCAAGCAAGATTTTATGATATTATGCCAAGCTTTCATGATGCTATTAGTTTTCTGATATAGTATAATCATAAAAAAAGTATGGTTCATGTGGAGGCATAGTATGACGATAACCACTGATACAAAACTCATCGACATTTTCAATCTGCCCCTGTTCAAGCCGATGGCGGGTCAGTTTATTTCTTCAAATACCGATTGGTTTACAGGCGGAAAAGAACAAATGTCGCTTGAGGCATTGAACAAACTGCAGCCAACCTGGGCAGCTGAAGATATGATTTACGGACTTGAGCGCCTTTTGGCAATAGCAGATCAGAATAAGGAGTATGTCATTCCATTAAACGAAGGCGCAAACGGCACACTGATTAGCATGCCCGCAGATAAACCTAAAACTGATTTGCCCTGCCTGTTATTAGCAGGAGGAGCTTATGGTGCAGTGTGCTCTATGGTCGAGGCGATACCGGTAGCTGCGAGAATGAATGCACTCGGGATAAACTGCTTTTGCCTCAATTACAGGACAGCGACCCCGGAGAGTATGGTGCACGGACTTATGCCAAAACCGCTGGATGATATTGCTGAAGCCGTGAAGCATATGAATACTCATTGCCATACTGCAGATTATTATATGGCAGGTTTCTCCGCAGGAGGACACGCAGCCGCGCTTTGGGGAACAAAACATTTGGGGGCGAGACACTATGGATTAGGACAACCCAAGGCTTTATTCCTTGTTTATCCGCTCAATTCACTTCTGAGTTTGCCTGCGGGACCGATTCGGGATTATATGCTGCAGGGTCTGTTCGGAACAGGTTTTAATTCGGATCTGACGCAACGCTACTCGGTCTGTCATCATATAGACAAAGACTATCCACCTGTGTGGATTGAAAAAGCCATGGACGATACGTCAATTCCGTATAAAGACACAGAACTGCTTTGCTCCGCACTGAAGGAACAGGAGGTATACCATCATTGCGAAATGATTCCAGAGGGCGGACATGGATTTGGACTTGGCAGCAAGACTCCGGCTTCCGGCTGGGTCGATCGTGCCGTAGAGTGGACGGAGGGATTTTTAAAGTGAAAAACCGACTGGCAACGCAGAACCCGGCTGTGAGTGACCGTGAAAAACGGCATTCGCGCATCGCGGCAGAACTTGCAGCCGAAGGGATGGTATTGCTTGAAAACAAAGGTATCCTTCCGTTTCGTGCTTCAGTCAAAACCATAGCGCTGTTTGGCAGCGGCGCAAGACGCACGCATATAGGCGGAACCGGATCGGGTGAAGTAAATGTGCGTGATTTCATATCGATCGAGAAAGGACTTGAAAACGCCGGCTACACGATAAGTACAAAAGCTATACTGGGTAGAGATGAGGCTAACACGGATAAGGCCAAACAGGTTTATGACGGTCAGATACGGGCCATAGCAAAGGAAAAAGGACCTCTGATTGCTTTGCTCTCAAAGATGGGAAAGCCTTTCATGCCGCCGATTTTGCCGCCATTGGACAAATCTGCAACAGACAATGCCGATGCATGTATATACGTACTTTCACGTGTTTGCGGCGAAGGAGCTGATCGACGGAATGAGCCGGGAGACTTTCAGTTAAGTGAAACGGAAACAACGGATATAAAACTGCTTGCACAGGCGTATGAGCGATTCGTTCTGCTTCTTAATGTCGGTGGCGCTGTTGATATTACAGAAATACGCAATTTGCCCGGTGCGGTACTGCTGATCAATCAGGGTGGGATCAGTACTGGCGACGCTGTTGCGTCAATCCTTTCAGGAAAAACCTGCCCCAGTGGGCACCTGGCTGCTACGTGGCCTAAAAGGTACGAAGACTGGCCATGCGCCAAAGAGTTTGGCGATCCTTCTGATACCTGGTACAGGGAGGGAAGCCTTGTCGGTTATCGATGGTTTGACGCAAGTAAAACAGATCCCTTGTATCCATTTGGGTACGGTCTTTCTTATGCAAACTTTGAATTACGGTTTCTGAGCGCTGAACTGCATGCAGATCAATTCTCCGTTTCCGTCATGGTGGCAAACATGGGCAGTATTGCCGGAAAAGAGGTTGTCCAGCTTTATTCAGGCTATCCAAAATCACTTGTGGCATTTGGAAAAACAAAGCTGCTCAAACTCGGAGAGACACAGACTGTTTCGCTTCGATTTTCTGCGCGCGACCTCAGCGTTTACGATGAAGGACAATCCGCATGGGTGATCCGGAGCGGGGAAATACCTCTATATCTTGCAACACACGCGAACAGTACGAAACTGTGCGCAGTCATCAAAGTTGAACGGGATATTATCTGTGAGAAATGCCGACCGTTGTTCCGCAGTGAGCAGCTGCGCGTCATCAAAACGTCTTCTCCGGAAGAGACATATGATGGAAATGCAATACGCATTGACCTGAAAGCAAGCAATATAAACTGCGTTAGCCATGGCTATTCCGATGATGAAAGCATTGATGAAAAGGCAAAAACCATGTCAAAGGAAGAACTCACTGCCTTGTGTGTTGGCGCAGCACGTATTTCTATGGGGGACTTCAGCGTCATAGGCAACGCATCTTCCGAACTCCCCGGGGCAGCAGGAGAAACGACATCATCACTTGAGACCATAGGAATACCGACGATTACGATGGCAGATGGTCCGGCCGGCTTGCGCGTGAATCCCAAGATCTATGAAAAAGATGGACTGTATATCAAAAACCCCGTTGAAGATCCAATTTTCGGCCTGATACTTCCACCGGAAATGGTAAAAGCAGACTTGAGCGGAACCGTAACGAAATACCAGTATTGCACCGCGTTACCAATCGCAACGCTGTTGGCGCAGACCTGGGATATGGATGTGCTGGAAAAAGCAGGCAATTTGATCGGTGCCGAAATGGAAGAAGCCGGGATTTCCCTTTGGCTCGCGCCGGCAATGAATATTCAGCGCAATCCTCTGTGCGGACGTAATTATGAGTACTATTCCGAAGATCCGCTTTTGACGGGCCTTTGTGCGGCAGCAGTTACAAAAGGCGTACAACAGCATAAAGGCTGCGGCGTATGCATCAAGCACCTGGCATGCAATAATCAGGAGACCAACCGCAATTACAGCAATTCCCACATTAGTGAAAAGGCGCTCCGTGAAATATATCTTAGGGGCTTTGAAATATGTGTGAAATTGTCTTCTCCTGTATCAGCTATGACAAGCATGAACCTAATCAATGGCATTCATACTGCTAATGACCGTGATTTGCTTACGCATGCCTTGCGTCAGGAATGGGGCTTTGACGGCGCAGTTATGACAGATTGGGGTGTCACTGTGGATATAGGCGATCAAAGTGCCCAAAGGTATCTTTGTACTTCCGCACCGGGCTGCATCAAAGCCGGGAACGATTTGATCATGCCCGGAGCACAGAGAGATGTGGATAGGATTCTTGAGGCTCTTCATGATGGCAGGCTTACTGAACATGAACTTCGTCTCAGCGCCTCACACATCCTACGTATGATGCGCAGGCTTGAAATGATCACGAAGAAATGAGGATGTGTATGGACAGGATTACGGAGACGATCAATACTTGGATCGATCATCAGGAGATCGCCGGTTGTGCGCTGACGGTTCGGAAAGCCGATCAACTGCTTTACCAGCAAACATTTGGTTATGCCAATATGGAGACACGTGCACCGATCACCATGAATAGCATTTACCGGATGATGTCCATGACAAAAGTTGTGACAGCCGTTGGTGTAATGAAGCTCATTGAAGACGGTAAACTGTCTTTGGATGACCCGCTGTCAGGATACTTGCCAGAATTCGCTGATAGTCGTGTAGCGGCTGATGAGCGATATGCCTATTCTCCGGATATGGATAAAATGCGTTTCCTGGCTATGCTGAAAGACTTCGATTTAAGCTCTGTAAAGACAGTAGCGGCTGAAAGAGAGATAACGATTCGTGATCTGCTCAGTCATTCCTCAGGCCTGGAACAAGGCATCGTCGGCCTGCTGAACATGATGAAAGGCCCATCCATAAATGAAAGTCTCGCCTCAGAAACCGAAAAGTACTCCCGTTATCCTCTGGATTTCCAGCCTGGAACAGCTACATCATATTCTCCGTTGGCTGGCTTCGACATATTGTTGCACCTTTGTGAAATCATCAGCGGCAAGAAAGCGGATGAATATCTCTGGAAAACAGTCTTCGAGCCCCTTGGCATGAAAGACAGTGGTTTCCGACCGAATGAAGAGCAAAGTACCAGACTAGTCAGGGTTTATAAACGCGTTGACAACGTACTCACTGATGTAACCGGAACAAACGACGATATGGATGGTATGCTGCATCGTGGGCCTGCAATGATCTCTGGCTCCGGTGGCCTGTACAGTACGATAGTTGATTATGAGCACTTCGCCAGAATGCTATGCAACGAAGGGCAACTGGAGGGCATACGTGTTCTGAAACCAGAAACAGTTCGACTTATGCATACTGAAGCTGCAAAGAAGCATCTCGAGCCCGAACCTGGCATGGTTTGGGGGTTAGGGGTAAGAGTCAGGCTGGAGCCCGAAAAAACAGGCAGCAGCTGCAGCAGAGGGACCTATGGCTGGAGCGGCGCTTTTGGCACTCATTTCTTTATCAGTCCATCAGACCAGATCGAAGCAGTATGGTGCACAAACCGTTCAGATGCAGGTGGCTCAGGCTTCTCTCTTAGCAAAAAGATCGAAAACCTTGTTTTTGAGTGTTTCCAATAGTACAAAGCAGTTCGATCTTAATGCCGCCGATTTTCCGTTCAACCGCACATGTGGAATGTTGTTTGCCGCTCACTTCAGTCATGATGACCTCCAATCTGAAAGCCTTAGCCTTCACTTTCCACTGGAGATTGGAAGTCATTTTGAACGGTGAAAAAAAGTAAAAAAAGAAACGGGACGCTGCAAATTCCTTTATTGTGCGCACATATAAATGCTCAGAAACGCAAAAATGTTGTTCCTGCGTTCCAACTGGTTTTGGACTATCTGGACACGCATTTTGCTGAATGGGACATTTCCGCGAAACAAGTTTCTGA
>JAEEGL016576679.1_pt1 | contig 17145 bp, 35 predicted proteins | sample 9134231 | NCBI WGS metagenome assembly JAEEGL01 (sample SAMN16246548, study PRJNA631951) | gut metagenome | biome: gut microbiome; feature: rumen; material: fiber-attached | host: Bos | place: Iran: Karaj | collected 2018-10
AATAGGGCTGAGTTCGCCCGAATCCAAGCCTGGGGAGAACCCTCCTGTGGACGACCGTCACAGATGTGACCTAAGAAGCAGTGGTTCGTTGAAGCAGGAAAAAGCATGTTTTCCAAGGATTTCCATGGAAAACGGAACTATAACATTGTAACAGTGAAGTTTAGGAACGAATTATATCGTATACTGGACAAAAATACCCCGTCACAAACACTTGTAGCAACTGATGCAAAAGGTCTATATGTTACTGATGGTGATGGTTTAAGAAGATTGACACACAAGGAATGTTTAAGACTGTTCGGGTTTCCCGAAAACTTCAAGTTTAATGTCAGTGACAAGGAGGCATATGACCTATTAGGCAACAGTGTGACCGTTCCTGTTATAAAGTTCGTGGCGGAGCAACTGCTTAGACCGATTGTTGAAAAATTTTGAATATAACGAAAAAATATATAATATGCTTTATTTTAGAGGAAATTTGACATATGGTATCGATATGATTGGTATCTTGGAAGATAAAATAGTGAAACAGAAAAAAGAACTACTCTCAATGTACATTGGGCGTTCATGGACACTTTTATCGAGCGAAGAGTTTGACTATTGGTGGAAGGAACTTGCGTTTGATAAAATGCAAGACGGTGTATATGAAGGTGAAAAGCCCGAATATATCTATTACGAAAAGGATTTAAGAATACATAGGGTGAAGGCAAAATCATTTAAAGGACTATTAATCAGAATATTTGGCGAAAAAGTGAAATTATAAACATATGGAAACGATTGATAATTTTGAAACTATAAAATGTTTGCTTGAATTTGCAAACGAGGATGATTTCTATTTTGTACAAATCCTTCAGAGGAAGAAGGAGCATCCCGAACTCGGTTCTAATTCTAGAGTTATAAAGACTTATTACATAAGGAATTTAGACCATTTTGAAGGCGTTAAAGATGAAATCATGAAACTCTGTATAATGTTTAATGCTAGGGCTTATCTACACCCAACAAAGAGGTCATTTGAAAAGACAACATACCAAACATTGAAAATGATAACCGACTACATAATTCAACCAGATTTCCCCCATGCACATAGGTGCTGGGATTCTGCCTGTGGAAAATATAGTTCTGGCAAGAAAAGATGGATAATTGACATTGACGATGATACTGCTAGTGCTGGTTGTGAGGAAATCACTGATTTCATTAATTCGGTAGAACCACTTGATGACAAAAATAAGGTTTTACTGAAAGTACCGACAAAGAACGGCTATCATCTCATAACAAAACCTTTCAATCTTATGACATTTAATAAGAAGTTTCCTGAAATCGATGTTCACAAAAACAATCCGACACTATTGTTCGCTGTGAAATATTGCAAGGAGGAAAGTGCTAGTGAGTTGTTGGAAAAGATAGCACAGGAAATATCTGATATTTTGTTTGTAAAAAACCAAAAAATATAATATGTTCACGTTTATTGATTTATTCGCAGGAATCGGTGGTTTCCGTATAGCTTTAGAGAAACTTGGTGGAGAATGTGTCTTTTCATCTGAATTTGATGATAAGGCTAGAGAGACTTATATCTATAACTATGGCGAACCTTTGTATGGTGATATTACCAACCTTGAGACAAAAAGTTACATTCCTCATAGTTTTGATGTTCTTTGTGGAGGTTTCCCCTGTCAGCCGTTTTCAATTGCGGGAAAGATGCGAGGGTTTGAGGACACTAGAGGAACATTATTCTTTGATATTGCCGAGATTATTGACCTGCATAGGCCAAAGGTTGTTTTCCTTGAGAATGTGAGAAACCTATTGACACATGACAACGGTAACACTTTTGCCGTCATAAAGCAAACACTTGAGGATTTTGGTTATAAAGTTTTTTTCAAAGTAATGAACGCCACCGAATATGCTGACATTCCACAGAATAGAGAAAGGTTATTCATTGTGGCATTTGACCCAATACAAGTACTAGATTGTGAAACATTTGAATTTCCTAAGCCTATACCATTGAAAACCAAAGTTACTGATTTGTTGGATAAAGATGTACCTGAAAAGTATTACTATAGGAAAGGAAAGAGCAAGATATATGATTTGCTTGCTGAGAATGTTGTTGAGAAAGGTACGGTATATCAATGGAGACGGCAGACTGAAGTCAGAACAAATAAAAGTGGTGTTTGTCCAGCATTGATTGCAAGCATTGGCGAAGGTGGAAATAGAGTACCTATAATACTTGATGATGATGGTATTAGAAAACTAACCCCCAACGAATGCAGAAAGTTGTTCGGATTTCCCGATAGTTTCAAATACCCTTCAAGCCTCAAGGACAACATGAGATATAAACAAATAGGCAATTCTGTAGTTGTCCCTTTAATTGAACGAATAATGCAACAAATTTTGAAAACATTATGAAAACAAATATCGAAATAGAAGCGGAAATCGCTGACCTTGAATGTGATATAGCCCTTGCAGAATTTGAAATTGAGAATCTACGACAAGAAATCAAAATAAAGAAGGAAACAATTTCAAAATTGGAAAAAATTTTAGAAAGAGGTGAAAAATAGATTTTTAAAAAAAATATTTGTTTATTTGAAAGATTATTACTATATTTGCAGAACATAAAATTACAATAACATGGAAAATAAAGCAGATAACAAAGTCGTATATGACTATGAAAGTCGAGGCGAAGTTGTTCACAGACAGGTATTGGAAACTCTTGACTATATGTATAGTCTTGCACGTCCGCTCTATGAAAAAACATTTACTGAAATTTGCAAGGAATTGAATAATGAACGTCTTGCTGAGAATGGTGATGAAAACTGGCGCAAGACCTATTGTGATGGTAAGTATATGTGGCCAACTGACTTTTTCTATCTACCTCACGAAGTCCAAAGAAAAATTGTTGACAACAGACAGGAAGCCTATGGTATCGGTAACTATTACGAAGATGTAATGAAACACCTAATTGAAATTCTTTATAAGGGTGGCGGTATTCACGAGGTGTATACTCCAACATCTTGGAGTGATGGTAAAAACGTTCGGCATTGTATTGATGTTGATACGATTGATAAGATAATAGGTGAGGATGCCGCGGTCAAACTAAGAGACGTTCTTGAAGGTTATGCAAGAACATATTGCTGGGGTCGTCGTGAACTAAACCAGTTCCTATCGTTGTGCTGGTCATCACCAACTACAAATCGTGAAACAGTAAAGAGTGCATGGAAGGATGCGTTTGACATTGATGTTGAAATCCCAGAAGATAGTGCATGGGTTGACATTTATGACGAAGGCAGTGAAACTGAAAATTTTAACGAACCAACAGAAGAATAATTATCATGAAAACAATTGAACAAGTACAAAAAGACTTAAAGAAATTTGTAAAGAAGAAGGTCGTTGACGGAAACGAAGTTGAGTATTATACTCCTGGTGCAGAAATGCGCTTACAGGCATTAAAATTCTTAACGTACAATAATGATGCCAATAAGTATAACGACGATTACCTTAACGAGGAAATAAGTAATCTTACTGTAAAAAGTGGTATATTATTGGAAAGATGTGAAAGTCTTCTAATTGATGACCCGTTTAACAATAAAAAAAGAATTGTAAGGCATGGCATGGAGAAGGCGTATAACGACCTTTACGAAGATTTGAAAAAAGTAAAAAGACAAATTCGTTTCATGAAATATTTGACAAAATGAGTAAAATAAGCAAGATAAATAAATATCCACTTTATTCTTTAGATGATATAACAATCATCCCGCAACAAACCGATATAACCCATAGGTCTGAATGTAACGTATATGATGATTTGGGAATGCTGCCGATATTTACTGCACCAATGGATTCAGTAGTGAGTATTCAAAACTATAACACATGGAGGAAGAATGGCATAAACTCCATCCTTCCGCGTACTATTCCGTTAGAGGATAGAGTGAAGGCAATGGATAATCATAAATGGGTTGCTTTTGGACTTGAAGAGTTCAAAAAATTATTCATTGACGAGTATGAAACAAGGGAAAATAAACAATCTACCATATACCATGTATGTATTGATATTGCCAATGGACATATGAACATATTACCCGAACTTATAAAGAAGGCAAAATCACTCGCACAATGGCGATATGGCATAGAGATAATGGCGGGGAACGTGGCCTCAGCTAAGAGTTATAAAATCTTGTCAGAGGCTGGGGCAGACTACGTAAGAATTGGTATCGGTGGAGGGGCATGTTGTTTGACTTCAACACACACGGGTGTACATACACCTATGGCTTCGTTAATTGAGGCTTGTTCTATTAAAAAAATTTTTAATAACTTAACAGCAAAAATTGTTGCTGACGGGGGTATAAATACATATGCCAGAGCGAACAAGGCGCTGGCACTCGGAGCTGACTATGTAATGATGGGGACAATGCTTGCAAAATGTCTTGAAAGCGCATCGCCTATTTTGGAGAGTATTGACGACTTCTATGAAAGTGATTCAAATAGACTGGATGAGTGGATTGATAGTTTGACACCCAAACATAAGTCAAATATTATAAGTTATGGTCTGACAAAGAACATATATGGAATGTCAACCGAAACGGCGCAGAAACTTATCGACCCGAATGCAAAGATACATGTATCCGAAGGTCTTGAACGAACAATACCAGTACTTTACACAATTGAAGAGTTTGTTGATATTTTCAAATCACACCTTTCAAGTGCAATGTCCTATTCAAATGCGGTAACCCTTGACGATTTCAGGATGAATGCCATAATAGGCCTTCTTGGCGGGGTTTCATCACAAACATATAATAAAGCAAATTTTTAATAAACTAAATATTATGACAATAGAAGACATCAGAACGTACAACGGAATAGGTCGTAATTTGGCCGAACGTTGTTTTGAAGTGTTCAAAAAGTATCAGGATTCAAAAATACTACTCCCAACTGATACTGTTTTTTTAAACTTTGAAATAGATTCGATAAATCAAACAATCGACATTTATTATCGTGATATAGATGATTTTAACCACCGAGATATGTGTCTTACCCTCTCGTGGGATGTAATAGTTTCAGACGAGAAGGTGGAGGATGATATTAGAAAGAGACTTGACGAACGCAAATTGAAACTAGCCCCTTATGAATTTATGCGTGGTTCAAAGATTTACATTGCAGGTAAGATGACAGGTCTTTCCAAAGAAAATATACTTGAAAACTTTAGTACGGTTGAAAAATATTTTAATAACCAAGGTTACGCCACAATGAACCCCGCAGTTTTATGGCATCTTGACAAACCTGAAAACTTCAACCCAAAAGAATACCTTGAGATAAATTATGCAATGATTAGACTTTGTGACGCTTTGATAGTACTACCTAATTCAGAAGATAGTCATGGCACGGCATGTGAAATAAAATATGCAAACAAACTCAACATACCAGTCTATTATCTCGGTGAAGACTATAGCATTTATGTGATGGGTGATAATAATCATAAAACTATATAATAAAAGATGAAGAAAAGTAATCAAAAATTTGACCTAAAAAGTAGTGTACCAAACCAATTGGTGGATGAAAACGGAAACGTATACAAAAGCCTGAGAAATTTGAGCGCAGAACTCGGTATTAACAGAATGAATATTTCATACGGTTTGAAACGCAAAGGTTATTTCGAACACAATGGAATAAAATATTTTGCAGTAGACCAAATCCCCGTCGGCAAGAATACAAAGATAGAAAAAGTTCCAGTATTACAGCCACGCGAGGATGAAGCCGAATACCAGGAGTTCAAAAAGGCTAAACAGGAAATCAAGAATGTAAAAGACTTATCTTTCAAAACATACCATTTCGACTATTCTTATAAGGAAAAAGGTATAAGATATGCAATCGCCTTGTTTTCTGATGCACATATCGAAGAAACCGTTAAACCCGAATCAGTGTTAGGAAAGAACGAATACAATGTCAAGATTGCTGAAGAGAGAATTAGAAAATACTTTGAAAACCTTGCACATTGCCTGAATACCGACCTAGTGGATGACCTAATCTTTGCTAGTCTTGGCGACACTATATCGTCATATATCCATAGCGAACTTGAACAATGCAACGAACTGAGTCCAATAAAGGCCGTCCATAAAGCACAAAGTTTGATATTTAACGGTTTGAAGTTCATTTGTGATAAAACTAACTTGAAAACTATCAAGTTTATCGGCATCGTCGGAAACCATTCACGTACAACTAAGAAAATCCAACACTCAAATGGTTATGAAATGTCGTATGAATGGCTGATGTACCAGAATATCAAGGAAAGATGTGAGGAAGAGGGTCTGCCGATAGAATTTGCCATTCCCGAATCCGAGATTGCAATCGCTGATACTCCTGACAACAAGAGACTTCTTTTCTGTCATGGTTTCCAGATTAAGGCATATACAAGTAGTATTTGTGGTATTTATCCAGCACTACAAAGATATGCTCTTCGTCTATCTAAAACCTTCCAACAGGATAGAATCTATATGGGGCATTTCCACTCATGCATTTCAATTCCAACAACAGCAGTTAATGGCAGCATTATCGGTTACAACGCTTTCTCGTTATCTAATGGTTTCGAATTACAGGAACCATGCCAATACTATGAGGTGATTGACACCAATATCGGCCAATTGCTAGAAAGAAAAATCTATTGCAAGTAGAAAATGATTTGGGCATAAACAAAAAAAGCGAGGTTTTCGGCCTCGCTTTTTTATTAAGGTTTAAATAAATTAGATAATTAGAATTTTCTCTAAATTACACAATCTATATATATGTTGCAATTTATTCACTGTGAAGATGTCTATATTCTTATAACCAATAGATGTATACAATACTACTTTGTTTGAAAATAACTCATATTCGAATGTTAGAATTCCATCAGTGAAATATTTTTCGTAATAGTCTTCGGACAACTGACTGGTTACTATTTTAAAACCATTCCGTAATAAAAAATCAACTGTTAGTGAAATGTCTTCAATATTATCTTCATGAAACTGACCTTCCTCATGAAATGCCGTAACATATGGCGGGTCAATGTTGTCAACAATAAAGAGTTCATTGGTATCTTTCAATTTGAAAAAATCACCATGCATCATTTCGTTTGCTTTCATAAAACAATCTCCTTTTCAATTTTCGCCAATCTTATAATATGCTGAAGTTCGTGGACAGACCTAGCACAACCGCAGCATTCATATGAACTACCATATGCTGATACATAGAAAAGGTCTGAATCCTCATCGTCAAGTTCAACAATGATGTTATATTCATTCGACTTTTTTATTTCAAAACGAGAATTCGACCATTTGAATCCAATTTTTGTTAATATATCGTCTGACAATGGAACTGGTTCTATCACATCAGCAATATAATCACTAGTTAGTTGAAGGCGGACGCCTATCTTCAAAATCATAAGATGCAAGGCATTACCTTTCTCTAGGATTTCCTCCACCATATATGTTTCACCTTGAAACATAACATAATCACCTATACTTAATTCTTTTATATTCATAAAATTTTACAATTAAAACGTTTCAAAAATATCCATTGTGAGATGTTTCACATATTTCACTTCGTTATTATCTCTGACAACTTTATAACGTTTGCTTCTAAGACAGATGTTATCAACTAGAAATACGGTATAATCATGGTCGTTGTAATGAAAACTGACAATCTCTTTGTCGGTTTTACCTCTAACCATTGATTTGCCTTTCTCCTCTGCTTTTTCTAAAAAACTCTTTAATTCATTTGTATTTGCCATATTTTTTCAACTAATGATTTAATCATACTAAAATTTATTTTTCTTTTGGATATGGATTATTTCACTCATTATATATTTTTCAAAAAAATTAAGAGCTTCGCGTTCGTTGTCGAAATATTTAGTAAATTTTTCACCATTCAGAAAACGAAGCACAACATTTGGTCGCGAAATAATGTTACCATCTTTATCAAAATCTTTTTCTGATATAAAATATCTCTTAATCATTTCAGATTTTGTGCAATAATTATCAAACAAAATACTAGTTTCAGATGGAGCATACACATCTTCTTCATAAAACTTCTTTTTGCTAATTTTATGCTTCCCACACATTGACATATAATGAACAGGTTCGCCTTTTCTATAAATGACTTCGTACAATATTTCTGATGGATTATATTCCACATGTGATAGTTTGTCAAAACTAATTAGTCTTTCCATATTTCATTATGTTTTTCCAAAATTCAATAAGTTTCTGTTCTCTGCTCTCCGCAATATCAATATCCTTTTCATCGGATAGATTCAAGTTTTTATATTCCATGCCTAGAATTTGTAGTTCGGCATCATCAAGCAACTCTTCTTCAAGTGCAATACTAATAGTCCATTGTTCCGCGATTGCCCTTGCAATTCCAGGAAATGTTTTACTCCTAAGGGTTCTTCTCTCTTCTGCTGATTTCGCCTTTGTCAATGCTTCCGCATACCATTTAGGCTGTTTCTTACCACTCTTGAATATAACCCATTCACCAGTGTCACTTGTCGCTTTGCTCGGATGTAGTTTCCTTAGATTCTTAAGCCATAGACAAGTCCCCTTTGAGAAAGCATCTCCAAACATGTAAGGTTGAATTGTTTGGTCGGGTTTCCTCCATCGGGTGGACATTATACCAATCGGATTCTCAATGGCTATGCGCTTTACATCGGCATTTGCTAGCATCATAAAGAACGCTACACCATCTTCTCTATCCTTTGCTCTATTGGGATATTTTGGATGTGGTCGTCGTTGTTCTACTGGCAAGTCCTTATCATCAGGATGATAATACCACTGCGCTTCGCTCACCGCAAGATATGTGCAAGGCGGATGGCCAATCATTAGGTCCCAATTGCCGTCAATATCGGCAGTTTCTCCATTCTGTAGTTGTAAGTCTGACTTGTCAAGAACTGTGGCTATATCATGATTAAAATGCCACTCTGGATGGCCTCCGCTACATTCCAATATATCACAACTATATGCGTTTTGCCCCAATTCCCTAAACGCCTTGCAAACAGCCTGGCTTTCCTCACATGCAATCAAAATATTCAATCGTCGTTTCATTGCTAATTGATTTTTTCTATTGTTATTATTACTTGTGTGGGTTCTTCGTCTTCCCACTTCACATCTTGAAATGTACCATTATCACTTATCGGCATCCCATCCCATGTTTCGTTAGTCCATTCGCTCTGACCAATTATTTCGCTTTCAGTTTTCCATGGTTTGTCATTAAGAAACAAGTTAAGCATACCATTCTCATCGCGCCCGATATAACCTTTATATTTTTGATATTTAAACATATTATTTTCTATTTTTCTTGTAATCACTCGCAATGGTTATAGTTTTTTCACACGTCAAATAACCATTGGTTATTGCTTCGTCAATTTCATTATCCGAAATTCCTGCGGTTTTTAGAATGTGAAATGCTTTGTCTTCAACGTTCAAGTCAGTTAGACAAAAAGTCTCAAAACAATTCCACCATCCCTTCATGAAGTCAGCTGTTATCATATTCTCTCCTCCTCATCAAGTCAACTATCTGTTTGTACTTTCTTCTATCTCAATACTAGTTATATAGATAACTTCTGGGTGTTCTCCAAATACCAGATGTGTGACATTGCAAATCCATAATTCACTGAATGGTGTTGATGTCTCAGTCATGATTTGGTTATACAACGGTCCCATAAGTGAGTACCAAGCACCTTCATTATCGTGTTCTTTTATACTCATCTTTATGAGATATTGTTTGGCTTCATTTGCCTCAAAGGTCAAAGTCATCGCAGCCTTGCCTAATGACAGTTCTTCAAGGAGCATGTCAGAATTCAAAACCATCTCATTGAAGTCCTCTGGAATACCTGGAACATCAGCATACCATTTATTGTTCTTCTTGTAAAATCTCAGTTTCATATCTACTTTCCAGTTCTTAAATTATATTCCTCCCAGGTTATTATCATTCTATAGCCAACATCGGTCTTAATCAATGGTCTGTTGCGTTTATGTTCCATTGCTTCGATAAGGGCATCTATGGCTTCACAAGTCTCCACAAGTTCATAGCCCATTTCAGTCCTTATCATTTCTACAATTTGATTTCTTGTATCTGAATTAAGTTTCTTGCCCATACTATTAAATTATCTTTTATATATAATGTTTTCCATTAAAATTATACCATATATGTTCATCATTATGTTCAAGTTCGAATGGTACAAGTTCCGTATTGATGTCCATCTCATCAATAAAAGGTTCCTCGTATTTGAATATACCATCTGCATAAGCATCCTTATATACATCTTTCAAAAGGTATTGTTTATACTTATGAAGTTCCTCAAGATGCTTTTCTGCAAGTTCCTTGCTATTATACCACACACTTGCCTTATAGAACCATCGTTCCCATTCACAATAGTCGGCATTATTATGCCAAAATATCGCTCTATATAATTTCATAATCTTTTAATTTATACTTATAGGTTTCATAAACTATTCATTTTTTGGTTTGGCTACTAAATCGTGTCTACTTCCGCTCCAACCACATGAACAGTCAATTCTGTTTAAATCTTTAAAATTATCAAAAGTATTTTCGGTACAAATATATCCAACTAAAGTTGAAGTCCAATAGTGTCCGCCACACTTGGGACAATATTTATGTAGATTATAATATTCTTCTCTTGTCATGGTTATATATTATTTTTTAAAATTTTCACTTTTATATAGTTTAGTTATATCATTTGAAAATCTGTTAATCCACTTCTTTGCCTTCTCTGAATATATGCCAACTTTTTCGTCTTTCCCAGACCCACACATATAAAAGCACTCTTTGAAGTACACTTCCATTAGGATGGGAAGAGCTGCCTTTTCCATGTATCTGACAATTTCATCATCTTCAAGGTCTATGCCATTACTTGAAAGTTTTCGCTTAATACCTTCAACTAAATTGCCATTATCGAACTTTTGGCCGAATAGGTCACTAGATTCTCTTATTATGCATTGCATTAAAGTCTCTTGTAAAAGAGTTTCAATCAAACATATCGTTTCCTCAGTCATTTCATTCATCCTCCTCTTCACCTTTCTTCTTTTCAGAGATATATTCATTAACTCTGTTAATCACATTTTCGGCAAAGTTCATTGAGCGGTAGATGTCGTTAGAAAGATAATCAATATCATCCCTCACATCACTTAGTTTATCAAGCAGAGACTTGATTTCATAAGTGCCACAATATTCGTCTTCGCCAAGCAAGAATTTCACCGCCTCAAACAAAGTCGGGTCAAGTTGAAACCTAGTAACTTTCCAAGTACTGTTTTCGTTGGCATTATATTTTTCTATTTCGGCAACAATCTCTTCCTCCGTCTTGTTGTATTTGTGAATGCTCACATTTCTAACGGTATTGTCGTTCTTATTCGTATAAATGTAGACGTAATTATTATTATTTTCCATTGTCATTCATTTCTATTGTTATTGTTACTTGTGTTGGTTCGTCGTCCTCCCATTTGACAGAAGGAAATAATGATGGTTTTAAATAAAACAAATCTATTAGTTGATTCTTTGTTGGTAGTTCTCCAATCCATGCATCACCGTGTTTTTCATATGGTTTTTTGCCATAAACAAATAATGAACCTTCTTTATCTCTTGCTACCCAGCCATCTATTGTTACTTTATCCATAATTTTATAATATATAAGTTTATAACCTAATCGTTTGCCGATGCAAAGGTAAACAAATTTTTTGAATTATCAAAATTTTATAAATGTTTTTGGATTTTTTTCAACTTTAACATCAGGAAAAGAAATTACGTTATTTAAACCACATTCACATAGGAATTTTAAAAGAAAATCTTTATTATTTTTGAGCCATTCCTGATATTGAATATCAAATGTATCTTCGCATTTATCAATTATTTTAATGATTTTTTCATTAATTGCCTTAACAATTTTATCCATTATTTTTTCACCAATTTCATTTTCATCACTATTTACTAAATCATTATAATTAAATTCCTTTAATATGTACTTATAATATACATTATTACCATATACACAAAATTTTCGCAGTTTATCTTTGTCAAAACGAAAATTGTCAGCCCAATCACCTTCGTATGGTATCGCATCAAAACATTTATAAGCATTTGGGTCATCAAACGAAACGAGTGCATATATTTGAGGTTCCAATATATACTCCGTACCATAAGCATCGTGGCAAATTTGCCATATATTACGCAAAGGTAATATTGTTCCGTCAAGTGCTTTTATTGCATAGTCATCAATATTAGGTTTAGTTTTATGCTTCTTTGTGTCCTGTGTCTTCATAATATTAACTAATTATATTTAATTCTATTTCAGATGCCCTAATATATCTCAAGTTTCCAAATCTCATCACAAGAAACAAATTTGTGTATCTTATAGTCTACAAGTCCGCACTGTTTGCACTCTTTGCAGTTTGAATCACAATCGTTTATTTTTTTTTTTTCATCAATAACAAGTTCCTAGTTTCCAAGTATTTCAGTATGAATGGTTGCATCTCCAAGACCCTCCAAATATCTTTGTCTTGGCTGAAGTTTTACTAAAATCATTGTTCCACCATTCTTTAGTTGTTCTTTCAAATTCAGAAATTGTCTTTGCAGGGATTTTCCTTTCATTGCTACTCCTCCCACTCAATAGGTTGTGTTGTAATATATCCGCCGTAATCGTTTTTGTGTTTTAGTGCTTCTACCTCTGTATCGTATATTTCACCAGTTAATCGTTTTATTGTTTCGCCTAATCGATAGATGTTTATCCAACTCTCGTGTTTGGTGGTAGCCATCATCAAATCTAATGAGCCGTCGTAAATTACGGATTTATCATATTTACCATTAATTGTAAATAACATAGCCACTTCCTCGCCTTCTTTTTCAGTTATTAATGCTATAATCTGATAATCATCACCAGTTTTATCCCAACAGATTATTCTCGCTGGTCTGCCACATCTGGTACATACTGGTGCGCCATTTTTGGCCGCTTCTAAATTAAACTCTTTCATAATTAATCAATCATTAAGTATTCTTTAATTAAATCTTCATTTTCATCTAAAAATAGGTCGCGCTGTTCCTCAGTGTGGAAGGCAAGAAAGTTATATAACATTGCACGAGCAGCCGTTTCAATATGGGTGTACGCCCTATATATGACATATTTAAACAAATAGACATTATTCCATTCCTCATCCGTAACAACACCACCAAAGCGTTCATCGTTCTTCATAATCTGGCTTATCCTTGCCATGGCAAGCGCTGATTTTGCCATCTTTTCCTCAGCAAATACATTGTGGTTCCATGGCGAATTCACCAAGTTGTAAACACTACTTATATTACTATTAGATGAATGGATAAAATAACCGTCAATGAGTTGTGATTCATCATCACACCATCTTTTTGTTGCTATCGGTTTAAATTTGATTACACCATTCACCAAATCGCTGTTTTCCGTGTCCACTACGTACCCATTGGGTATCTGAATTTGTAATTTCTTTGTTTCGTTATTCATAGTTATATTATATTAAATTAATGGCTTAGCAATTTCAATTAAATCTCTAAAGTTTTCAAGGAATTGGTCACGGAGTTCTGTGGTTTTAAAGTTTAAGACACACTGAAATCTTGTAAGTCTATCTTTACAAATATAATCACCATCTCTGAAAATAACATGCTTTTCTTCCCAATTGTTACCCCAATCGGGTTTCCACCCATCATTGTAGCAATCACGGAGTTGAATGAGTTGCATTAACGCCAACACAGCTTCACATGTTTCTTTTGTACCAACATTTTTATCACTGTTTGGATATCTATCTCCGCGTCCACATTTGTCATAATGCTTAATTTTGCTTGCTTGTTTTATATAATACTCATCATCTTTAATTGGGTGTGTGTCACAAAACTCCTCCCATGTTTTGGGGAGTTGTTTCTCAATTGGCTTAAACCTTATTATACCTTCCGCGAGATTTGAACTCTCTGTATCTATTACCATCCCCTGTGGTACTTCAATCTTTATTTCGTTATTAATCATATTCTTTTATATTTTAATATTTAACATTCATAATAAAATTTTCATTTTATTTAAAATTTAAAGTTGTACATATATTCCTCCATGAGAAAAACTTCGTGTGCCTTGCTGTTCCCTACAATCAATTCTGCATACCTTTTAGCATCATCACAGTCATACATATTGCATTTAACCAGTTGGCTTGTCAACGGAAATACTTCCCACGATTCCATATTAGGCTGGCAGTTTTTGATTTCACTAATACTTTCAGCAATCTCACTAACACCCCTCTTGTCATCACTAGCATTGAATGACATAGGAGAAAATGCTTTGTTGAGAAGATACATCAGCATATAGAAATTGTAGTCGTCATATACCCCAATGGTAAACTCGGTCTGCTTGTTGTCTTTCGGATTGTAAGCGTCATACGACCATTCCTCCTTGAAACCTTCCAGATAACAACTATAAATCTTATTATTATTCTCACAATTCTCATTATATACTCCACATCCCTCCAGTATGTCGGTAGGCAGATAGTCAACAGGCAGAGACCTCGGTGTTTTCACACTCAATTTCCATCCATAGAAATTTTCACGCGCCACGATAACTATTCCGTTATCCATAACAAAACCATACACTGGTAGTTTGATTGACTTTGACCTATGTTCTGATACCTTAAACGGTATCACTCCTAATAGTCCGCGACATATAGTGTCCCTTATGAAGATGTTCTGGTGCCACGCGGCATCCTTGTAAATCATCTTGTCACTAATTTCCCATACTCTGTTGAAATCCAATAAATTCTGATTCTTCATATTATTTAAAATTTATACATATCCTTTGGGGCTTCAAGAGCCAATCCTTTTTCAATCAGACCTCTGTAATCAAAGTGATGTTTATTCAGCCAATCAATTAAAACTTCAAGATACGGCATATCAATAGTCTTTTCATCACCTTCTTCACCATAATCCACTTGAATGGTGTTTCTTTGTACCCAATACCATTCCTCTTTCTCTTCTTCAGTCATGTCGCCCATCGGGCGGAGATATGGCTTAATATCATTGGAATCCCAACTCAAAAGTGACGGAGATAATTTCATATCTTCATCATATTTGCCATTGAACACATTACACATTACACCATACGGCAATCTGCCGCACAAGTCGGCGAACAATAGTTTTCTTTCTTTTTCATTCATAATTAATCCTCTAAAATAGTTATATACAATTCTTCTTCGTTTGTTGATGGAGTTTTAAATACTTCTATTTTAATTATTTCACCATAATATGATTCATCATTGTCCATAAATTTATAACTCCAATTAATCATTGGCGTTATGTTTATATCGACATCCCTAAACCATAAATACGATTTATTTAAGGTGTCCCTATGTTTCTCGTTTAGTTCTATTATAAAATTCGCTTTCATATTCATTCATTGTCTTGAATTAATAAAGTCAATCATAATGGAAACTATTTCGCCTTCCTCGTTTCTGCCGACATAGCAGTCGTAGGTGCCATCTCCGTAAGCCGTTCCGCAGCAGCACCCCTTGCCGTCAACTACGAACAGCGGCATGGAATAGAAATACATAACGGACACTTTGCTTTCATCCGACTTGTACTCCCTTTCCAATTCGTCTTGCCTTTCTTCTGGGAGGTCAACAAAGTCGAAGTAGTCTATTCCCTTCTCGTCCGCGAGCCACATTTTCAATGTTTTGTAGTTCGGGTTCTCGGTTATCTTGTAAACGCCATTGCACACCCTTTTGTACCACTTTGCTTTTTGCGGTTCCATCTTCATATCAACAAAATAAAACGCATCGTATATGCCCGCATTTCCAGAATCAACGCCTACTTCAAAGTCACGGCACAGTTCGGTCGGCTCTACATCCAAGAAATCCTCGTGATGTACAATGAGCATGTGCGGACGCTCTTTGAACAAGTCTAGCGGGTCCATCGGGTCTGTGCCATATTTTACTTCGGGTATCCAGTTGCCTTCAAGAACATTCTCCAAGACACCTTGGCACCAAGTGCCTGGCTCATAACACGGGTCGGATACAATTACTCTACCTCCGAGCTTTATGACTTTGTTTTCCATTGCTGTATTATTTTTTAAAAGTTATACATTCCTTCAGGTGCTTCTAATGCTAAACCCTTTTCTTTTAGATACTTTACATACTCTTCATACGAAGAAAAGTTTGCTGGGTAATATTTACAACTATTCATACGTTTATTATTAATTATTCATCGTTTTCTTTCACCCATTCATCATATACTGCTTGTGGTAGAAACTCCACAAGAGTCTCATTGTCACCAAACAACATTATCTGCAACACGCATGGATTGTCATTGACATAATTCTTAAAGTAATCACTTTTAACACCACAGCGCATAAAGTATGACTTTGGATGACTCTTCTGTAACGTACCAACACAAGGTGTCTTGATATTTACCGAGTGATTAATATTATATTTGTCCAACATAACTATTCGTCTTTAATATTATACATGCCCTCAGGTGCTGGTAGTGCCAAACCTTTGGGTATTAAACCATTGTAATCGAAATGATGTTCATTAAGCCAGTTAAGGACATTTGCAGCATCACAAAATTCAATTTTGCCCCTGTTCACCACATCCATGACATCATTTTCATCACGGCATGATTCGCAAAAAACATATCTGCGCTTCAAGTCTTCAAATTCCTCCTCCGTCATATCACTCATCGGGCGGAGATACATTTTGAAATCGTCTATTTCAAACGCCACGGATGGTATGTTAGGTATGAAATAATAAATCTCGTTATCGTAGTAGTAGCCTCCGCGAAGTATGCTGACAACTTGATTGCTTTTTGTGGCAAGAGCCTTCAAACCATAAAGCATCCTTGCGCAGACTTCACACCGTAATTCGATTTTTTCTTCGTTTGTTATCATAGTCGTAATTATTTAAAAGTTATACATTGTTTCAGGTGCTGGTAATGCAAGACCTTTAAATATCAGCCCTCTATGGTCAAGATGACACGAGTCACAATAGTTCCGTTTTCCATGGAAATCCTTGGAAAACATGCTTTTTCCTGCTTCAACGAACCACTGCTTCTTAGGTCACATCTGTGACGGTCGTCCACAGGAGGGTTCTCCCCAGGCTTGGATTCGGGCGAACTCAGCCCTAT
>JAEEGL017069327.1_pt1 | contig 17145 bp, 10 predicted proteins | sample 9134231 | NCBI WGS metagenome assembly JAEEGL01 (sample SAMN16246548, study PRJNA631951) | gut metagenome | biome: gut microbiome; feature: rumen; material: fiber-attached | host: Bos | place: Iran: Karaj | collected 2018-10
GTCGGGTCAAAGTGAATCTGATCGTAATACGCGCCCCAGTGGAACAGGGGACCGTTGGTAATTCTACGGCATGGGGGATATTGATCTTGGGGAGAATTCTGCGCATACGCAGAATTGACCGTCGATCGGATCCAAGGAGATAGTCCTAAAAGACTAACGCCGATTCCCGCAGTTAGTTGGCTTTTCAAAAAGTCGCGTCGTAACATCGTTAGATTCCAGTACAAAAAAGGGATTGTTGGACAAAAACCTTTATAGAATTGGATTATACTCGAACGATACTCGCAAATAAAGACGGTTTTCAATTTGTGAAAGAATAACGTGTTGTTTTTGGTATTACCTGTCGTTAAGAAATCGATCTGTTTTGGCGCTATTTAACCGAGTACTATTTATGCTATAATCAAACAAGCGAAGAGTATTTACGTTTACGTTAAATTATTGTTTCACGATTGATTCAGTTATCGATAGTTCAGGAGAGTAATGATGTTTTCCGGTATTGTTGAGGCGTTAGGGAGAATCGCCGCTATTACTAACGACGGCGTCGTGTGTACGTTGGTCGTCGACGCGCCGCAAATTGTCGACGACGTCGAAACTTCCGATAGCGTCGCGGTCAACGGATGCTGTCTGACGGTCGTTGCAAAATCAGGAACGTCTTTGTCTTTTCAGGCGGTTCCTGAAACGTTGTCGCGCACGAATCTTGGCGATTTAGTCGAGGGTTCGCCTGTTAATTTGGAACGCGCTTTAGCGGTAAATTCACGCCTTGGAGGTCATTTTGTTAGCGGGCATGTCGACGGTTTGGCTGTCTTGGAAAGAATTGACAATCATAACGACGAATGCGCAGATTATTATTTTCGTATTGATAAATCGTTAGCGAAAAATATGGCGTCAAAAGGTTCAGTCGCCGTCGACGGCGTCAGTTTGACGTTAGTACGTTGCGAACCTGAACTTTTTAGCGTGGCGTTGATTCCGTTCACTTTAAACGCCACCACGCTCGGTTCGAAAAAGGTTGGCGATAAAGTCAATATTGAAACGGATATTCTTTCGAAGTACGTACAGCGATTGGTCGAGGCTCAAGAGTGGGACTAGTATTTATTTTCCCTGTTTTAGGGCTCTATGCTTGATTAAGTTCGCGTCCTGTGGCGCCTTGATTTCTGGATAGTCTTTGTTCGTGACGAGGTTTGTTATGACGGGTTTGTTTTTTCATAAGGCGATTGTACGAAGGCGGTTGCTTTTTTTCGTTCTTTTTTTGGGATTTTTGGCATATTGGGGGGCGCGAACGTCGAAGTCGGAAGATTATACAAACGTTTTTTACGTCTCCAATAATGGCTCTGACGATAATTCCGGCTCGGCGAATGAGCCGTTTGCGTCGTTGGAACGTGCGAGAGACGCGATACGTTCAGAACGGTTGCAGGGAAAGGAAGGAGTTTTCGCCGTTATGATCGCTCCCGGCGAATATGTTCGCGCCGTTCCTTTCGAGTTAGGTTCTAATGATTCTCATACGCGATATATTGGCGTGAAAGGCGAAACGACGTTGTCGGCCGGAAGAGAGATTAACGGCTGGAAACTTGCGACGCCTGACCAGAAAAAGGCGTTTCCCAATTCCGAGGCCGAAATATGGCGCGCCGAATTGCCAGTGGTCGACGGACAACTGATTTTCTTTGAACAAATGTATGTCAACGATCGTCGCGCCGTTCGGTCCCGTTTTCCCAACGAGGGTTTTTTACGTCCGGCTTCCGTTTGGGAGGAGTTTCCCTTAAACGCGCCTAATCGTCCTTCAAATAAACCGTCGACCCCGCAAGAGATTCGCGCTAAAGAAGGCGATTTAGACGAACTGCATTTGGCTGACGTTCCAGTTGAGGAGTTGCGGTACGCGCAATTTGTAGTTCATCATCATTGGGATACGACCAGACGTATCTTGTTGGGATACGATAAGGAAACCAACGCGTTAAAAGCCCAAGGTTCTCCTATGAAGCCTCACAATCCGTGGCGAGATACGTCTTTGTATTATCTTGAAAACTTACGTTCTTCTTTTGACGAACCGGGCGAGTGGTTTTACGCTGGAACTGAAGGATGCGTTTACTACCGTCCAATGGCTGACGAACGTATCGAAAACGCAAGGTTCGTCGCTCCCATCTCCGGCGTTAATCGTATGCTGATCATTTCAGGGACGTCCGTTTCAAGTAACGAGTCTAAAACGACAAAGGATATCGGGTTCGAGAATATTAAATTTGCCTACTCCGACGCTCCAAGACGTGAATCGGTAATGAAGGAATCAGAACTTGACGAATCAATCGTTGGAGATATTTCTCAACCTGGACCGTCGCAATTTGAACCAGCGCAGTCGGCTTTCTTCACAACCGCCGTAATATCAGTTGACGGTTCTGAAGGGATTACGTTTCAAGATTGTGAAATCGCTCATGTTGGAGAATATGGACTTTGGTTTAAGAACTGCGACGACTGCGTCGCTAAAAACACGAATTTCATCGACCTTGGCGCAGGCGCCGTTCGAGTCGGCGGGGGCAAATTGGATCGTCGCAACAAGATTGAGAACTGCTTGATGACGCAAGGCGGTCGCTTTTTTGCGTCTGCTACTGCCGTTTGGATCGGGCAGAACACGGAAGAAATAGCTATCCTTCACAACGATATAAACGATTTCTACTATACGGGCGTGTCTGTTGGTTGGGTCTGGGGGTACAACGGCGGGCATGCTTTTCGTAATCGAATTGAATTCAATCGTATTTCGAAGATTGGACAAGGGCATTTGTCCGATATGGGCGGCGTTTATACGCTTGGAACCTCAACGGGAACTCGAGTTTGCAACAACGTTATTTTTGACGTAAGTTCATACGCTTATGGAGGGTGGGGGCTATATCCTGACGAGGGAAGCGAGGGGATTTTATTTGAAAACAACCTTGTTTACGACACGACTGACGGTTCGTTCCATCAACATTACGGAAAAGACAACATTGTTCGAAACAACATTCTGGCAAGAAGTAAGAACAATCCCGCAAACGTTGGGAATCAGCCTCATCAACTTGCTATCACGCGAGTTGAAGACCATCTTTCCGATACGTTTGAAAGTAATATTATTTACTGGAAAGAAGGAATTGCTTTAGGATATAACGCTGATAAAGCCAAGGCTATTTATACGAAAAACCTGTGGTTTAACGCTTGCGGAGAAGCGACGTTTAGCGGAAAGACTCACGAAGAATGGGTTAAAGAGACGGGCAAGGACGTTGACGGGATTGTCGCCGACCCGATGTTCGTTGATCCTGATTCCAACGATTTCCGATTGAAACCGGGATCCCCCGCCGAAAAAATTGGTTTTATTCCCTTTGATTATTCACAAGCGGGGATTGTGAAGTAATTATCGTCAGAGAGATCCATAACGTAGACATGAGAGAGGAGCGGACGCTGTAACGCGTCCGCTCTTCTCTTTTCGCTTTGGAACGCATTTGGATCAGGCGCGAGGTTCAAATGTCCAGGTACCAAGAACGGAACGTTCAAAGAGCGTTTCTGCCGTTACGGTTAAATGTTCGTAGTTTCCTTCTGCGTGAATACATGTTGCGTTTTGGGCTAATGGGCCCCCTCCCAAAAGTTGCGGCCATGGACGTTCAGGAGTCGCTTCGGAAAAAGAGTGTCTATGAAGGTGGGCCGAAATTACGAGCGTAATATTGTGTTTGGCCAAGATAGGCGCCCACATTCGCGCGCTTGTCGGTTCGACCGTTTTCCAGGGCAACCCAGAAGACTGATCGATTCCGGCCTCGTCGAACGGATTGAAAATTGGAATATGACAAAACGCGACTATGTACGGAGCTTCGGCAATATCCGGTCTAGACAACACATGTTCAAGCCATGTTGCTTGTAGTTCTCTATACGGATCGAAAGACGCTATGCCTTGTTGCTTTACCGCATTGTCTGGCTTTGTGTCGCCAGTGTCTAGCGTAATCATCGCAATAGGACCAAGTCTGAACGCGTAGTTGTACCCAAGCGAGTAATACCGTGAGTCGGACTGTCGCCACGGAGTTAAACATTCTCTTAGGTTGTGTGCGTAAGGTCCCCATTTATCGTGATTGCCGGGTACGAAGACGATGGGACGCTGCGCGGCAAAGGGTATGTCGCAAGGATTTGCAATCCCTGTTTTCGCAATCAGAGGGAAAAAATAGCGATGGCAAAGATCTCCGTTCCATATGACAATATCTGATCCCAACTCTTCGTGTCTTTCACAGTGTTTCCGAACAGTATCCACCTGGTTATGCGTGTCGTTCATGACGGCAAAAGAAACGCCGTCAACGTTGGGACCGACAGTTTTAAAGGAGTAGACGTCGCTAAATTGAGGTTCCGATATCGTTTTGTCATACGCTGTGCGATAAATAAAAGAGCAAGTCGCCGTCCGATAATAGTAAGTCGTGTTAGGCGATAATCCCGTAATGCGTGCGGAAAGGAAATTCTCTTCGTAGGGATTCAAGCCAAACTCAGAATTTCTGGCAATTTTACCGAGGTTTGGAGTTGTTCCCCATTCAACCCAGCCCGTGGAAGGAACGTTTAGCGCCCAGGAAACGGAAGCGCTCGTTTCTGATACATTTTGAAGCATGGGGTAAGACGCCGCAAAACTTCCAGATTCAGAAGTAAATAATTCCTTTGAGGGTTCTGGCGTGGGGTAGAGGAGCTCCCTTGGGTTAGACGGTTCAACGCCCGGCGGAAGTTCTTCAATTTCGTTTGCAAGGGACGTCCCTAAACAGCTGGCGCACGCGACGCCCATGGAACTCAAAAAAGAACGACGAGCGAGCGTTGGTCTAAGGGCATTCTTGTTTCTATCAATAAAGGGACTCATGAAAATGCTCCATAAAGCGAAAAGGCGACGGCACAAAACCCGTCGCCTAATGATTTCTGGCGTAACGTCAGAAGTTAAACGATTCAAAAATCAAACGCGAGGTTTGAAAGTCCAAGTCCCGGCAACCGATTTGTCTTCAAGTTTTTCGCAAGTGAGCGTCATTTTTTCCTGGGTCGCTTCCGCATGGATAGAATAAGCGTTGTTCATTTCCGGACCGCCTCCGACTATTTGAGCCCAAGGACGATCCGCCGTCGCTTCCGCGTAGCTGAAACGGTGTTGGTGCGCTGCGACAAGGAGTTGAACCCCATATTTCTCAAATAGCGGTCCCCACATCTGACGCGCCGGCCATTGAATCGACGCCCACCTGTCAAGGATATTGCCAGGATTGGCGTTAGGATTGGCGTCATATAACGGGATATGGCAAAAAGCGACGAGATAGGGCGCCGACTGAATTTCTGGACGAGCCAACGCCTTGGCCAACCATGCCGCTTGTAATTCTCGATAAGGTTCGTAATTAGCCATTTCAGACCAAGCGGGATGCCAGTCGGGCTTGTCTTCGCCTGTGTCTAAAACTACCGCCGCGAGCGGTCCTTTTCGGAACGCGTAATTGAAGCCCAGATCATAGAATTCCGGATTGTCTTGGCGCCAAGTTGTTAAACATTTTTTAAGATTGCGCGCCCATTGACCGCGACGATCATGATTGCCCGGAACAAATACGAGCGGACGCTCTGCCGCGAACGGGGTGTTTGACGGGTTGGCGATGTTATCCTTGACGCGCTTGGCGTCCATATAGTCGGAACAGAGGTCGCCGTTCCAGAACAGGAAATCTGGTTTCAATTCCTCGACGCGCTCAATGTGCGCCTGGATGGTGGCAAGCGTGTTATGAGTGTCGTTCATCACGGCAAAAGACGCGACGTCGCCCTTGGGGCCAGTTGTTTCAAAAGAATAGATATCGCTGTACTGAGGCTCGGACGCCGTTTTGTCGTAAGCGGTTCGATAAACGAACGAGCTGGTGGCGACGCGATAGTAGTACTTCGTATTAGGAGCAAGCCCGGTAATACGGGCGGAAAGGAAATCCGTCTCGTACGGATTTAACCCAAATTCAGAGTTACGAGCGAATTTTCCAAGTTCGGGAGTCGTTCCCCATTCAACCCATCCTGTCGAGGGGACGTTTAACGCCCAGGAAATTGACGCGCTTGTTTCCGTGACGTTTTGCAACAGAGGATAGGAAGCCATAAACTTCTCCGGTTGAGCTTCTTCCGGAGATTCGTCTGCTCTCGCGGAAGAATCGGCTCCCAGAATTGCGGAACCGCTCAGTCCGGCGGCGACGACTGAACCAAAGAACGCGCGCCTGTTAAAACCCTGGCAATTACTCATAACGTAAGATCTCCTATGCGACGACGATTATAAGCCGCTTCGTGATTCAATGACAACACTGTTGTAGAACGCGCCCCCGCAACCTGACGGTATTAGGACCGCGTCTACCCTTCTTGGTAATAACATATCAAAAGAGGAAGGAAATGAAATATAAACTTCCCAGTTTTTAAAAAAAACACGAAAAAACTCTTTTGAATTACGTCGTCAATTGTTGCTTGACGCACGCTAATCAAAGAGATAGAATAACGATTGGAGTTGTGGAAACGGTTAATGAAAAGACGTTGTTCTTTTAGCCGTTGTTTAGTTTGTTTTCGTGATTTGAACGTGTTTTTTGCCATGAATAATCCTATAAAATATCGTTTCAAGACAAAGATGTTGGTCGCCGCGATAACTGCTTGCGCGTTTGGCGTTTTTTGCTTGCGCAGTATTGACGCTTGCACCAATTTGATTGTTACTAAAGGCGCCTCCAAAGAAAACGCTTGTATGGTTACCTATACCGCCGATTCGGCAGGGTTCTTTGGAAAATTAGCGATTCTAGAAGCTTCAGACGGTTCTTTTCGACCTGAAGGGGGCAGCGACGTTTTTCCTGAGGGCGTTCCAACTCATAAAGTATTCGGATTTACCGGCGACACTGTCGTTAAATCGTTTCAGGGTATTATGAACGACTGTCAAGTGGCGATTGCCGAGACCACTTGGGAAGGCGATCTGGAATTGCAAAATAAAGTTGGAAAGTTTATGTATCCCGAGTTGATGACTGCCGCTTTGCAAGGCGCTTCAACCGCCAGAGAAGCCGTTGAGCTTATGGGCCGTCTTGTCGACGAGTACGGCTATATCGACGAAGGCGAATCTATTTCCGTCTGCGACAAAAATGAGGCGTGGATCTTTGATATTTGCGGCACGGGCGATCGTCCAGAAGGCGAAAAGAACGGGTGCGTTTGGGTTGCGATGCGAGTTCCCGACGGTGAAATCACCGCTCACGCGAATATGGCCCGAATTGGAGTCTTCCCTAAAGACGATCCTGAGAATTGTATTTATTCTAAAAATATCGAATCCTTTGCCATTAAAAAAGGCTTATACGACCCTAACTCGGGAAAACCGTTTTCTTTCTACGAGGTTTACGGCAACTTTACCGTTCGCGATAGGCGAGTATGTGAAAAGCGCGTATGGAGCATGTTCCGTCGCGCGGCGCCGTCTTTAAATCTTTCGGTAGACTACGCCCAAGGCGTCGAGGGCGCCGAACCTTATCCATGGTCGATCAAGCCTGATCAAAAACTATCGACTGCCGACGTCGCCGCGCTAATGCGCGATCACTATGACGGCACGGAATTCGATATGTCCGAGGGGATTGACGCCGGACCATATGGTTATGCGATGCGCTGTCGCCCGCTTTATTGGGAAGTTGACGGAAAGAAATACGCATGGGAGCGTCCTATTTCGACGCAGCAGACTTGTTTTTCGATCATCACACGTTCGACAAGCGATCTGTCTGATCTTGTGGGCGGACTCGTTTGGTTTGGGTGGGACGATTCGTACACGACTTGCTATTCGCCTATATACGCCGCCTCTACGGCTGTTCCGCCCTCTACGAATATCGGAACGATCACTCGTTTTGACATGAAATCAGGGTGGTGGACGTTCAATTTCGTCGCCAATTACGCATATCCTCGCTACAAAGAGATGATTCCGGAAATTAAGAGCGTCCAAGAAGACTTAGAGAATTACTTCTATAAATTGCAACCCGCGATCGAGAAGACGGCGGAAGAACTCGCTAAGGTTGATCAGGAGGCCGCCGTCCAATTCTTAACCGATTACTCGACGATGCAGACGGAAAAAACGAGAGATCGCTGGGAACAACTCGCGAACGATCTCATTGTCAAATTCAACGACGGATATACTCGAACTTCCGACGGAAATTATCCGAACGTTGGTTATCCGGAAGAATGGTTACGTCGAGTTGTTAAAGAAAGAGGCGAACAATATGCTCTTCCAGACGAAGAAAACAAAGAATGACTTGCTTTCTCCGTCTATTTTATTTATTTTAACGATTCAAGATTGGCAAAAGACTTGTTTTTTAGCCAATCTTGACTTTTTCTATAGTAAAACAGTCAAGCGTTTGTTCGAGTTGGGGTAAAATGGAACTTGAACGCCTTTCACGCCTCTAATAATCGAAGGCCGAACTTTACAAATTATTGGGGACGTCTTTGCGTTTTGGAACTGCATTTTGAAAAGGAAGAATCCCATGAAGAAGACGAATTCTAACGGTAAACGCGCGCTTCGTTCCCGGACGTTGAGATTCGAAGCTTTGGAGTCGCGCGAACTTTTGGCGGCTGACGTTGCTTCTTTCTTCACGGATTCTGTCCTCCTGGATTATTCCTATGCTGAGGCGGAGTTCTCTTCCGCCGTTGCGTCGTCGCCGGACTGGTACGATTTGTCGTCGTCTAATCTGAATCCGTCCGACGTCGAACAGGAATTATTGGAACAAATCAACAGATTTCGTATCAATCCCCAGGGAGAAGTCGATCGCATTTTTAGCGTAGCGACGGACGACGAACTTCTTGCGCGCAATAATCTGGTCAATATGGCAATTAATTTGACGTCGTATCCTAGAGGTTCGATAGACGTTTTTTTAGAGGAAATGAGATCCGTCGAATCGACGCCGCCTCTCGCTTTTCACCCGACGTTAATCTCTGCCGCGACCGCGCATACTTCTTATATGAAGGCGCGCAACGATATCAGTCACCAATGCACAGGCGAAGATTCTTTGGAAAAACGCCTTAACAAGGCCGGTTTTCAATTTGGATATGACGATTCAGCGACAACTCATTACGGGGAAAATATCGGGGGAAGTTTCTTTGAACAAGACGGTTTTTCTATCGCTTCATATATGCACGCGGCGTTTGTCGTTGATTGGGGGATTCCTTCTCATTCGCATCGTGACGCTCTTGCCGGCGATTATTATACGGAAATAGGCATTTCTGTTCAATCGTCTCAAAAAAGCGTCGGTCCTTACCTTGTAACTTGCGATTTTGGAAAGAGCGTCGACGGCGCCCGTACGGACGGGGCCTATCTGTTAGGAGTCGTTTTTGACGACGTTGACGGAGATCGATTCTACGACGTAGGCGAAGGGTTAGGAAACGTCTCCGTTCTCGTCGAACGTACAGGCGTTTCCGGCGAAGTCGAGTCTGTCGCTATCAGTACATGGAATTCTGGCGGATACCAGCTCTTCCTTCTGAACGGTTCTTATCGTGTGACTGTGTCTGGAGACGGTTTTAATACCTCCGTAACGAAATCAGTAGTTATTAGCGACGGAACCAACGCAAAATTAGATTTTCTTACAAGCGACGCAGGCGAGGTCGCTCCTGTGATCGATTTGAACGGCGAAGCCGAAGGACGAGATTGGAACGTCGTTTTCGTTGAGGGAAGCGAAGAACCAATCGACGTTTTTGCCTCGAGTAAATTGACGATTACCGACGATGATTCCGCATATTTGTACGGCGCTAAAATCTACTTGGGCGATCGTCCTGACGGAATCAACGAGTTTCTTGACGTGTCCGTTGGTTCTACGTCGATAACCGCTTCTTTCGACGAACAATCCGGAAACATCGTGTTAGACGGACCGGGTTCGATTGAAGAATACGAAAGCGTTATCGCCTCTTTGTCTTACTTTAACGAAGCCGAGTACTGCGATCTAACGAATCATTCCATTTCGTTTTCCGTGTTTGACGGGACCAACTGGAGTGAAGAAGCTGTTTTAACAGTCTCCATACAGCCAACGAAACTGCCGAATATGACTGTTCATGAACTTTTCGTTTATGAAGGAGACGAGGGGACAAAAGCAGTTAATTTTGTCGTTGAATTGGATATGCCCGCGCGTTTGGACGTCTCTTTCAACTTCAATGTCGCTGTTGGCGGCACGGCGGTTGAGGGGGAGGATTTTGTTGTTTCAAAAGGCGATCCAATCGTTATCGCTAAGGGCGAGAAATTCACTACAATTGAATGCTACGTCGTTGGAAATTACGATTCGCTAAAACCAGAGGGATTAAAGCGCGTTGAAGACGGTTACGAGAATCCTTCGACGAACTTTTTCCTGGAAATTATCGATCTTGCAAACGCCTACTTAACAAACGATAATTCGTTAGCGGAAGCGACGATTTACGACGATGATTCTCCGATTGTTCTCGGTAAAACTAACGCGTATTCGTTTGAAAACGTTTTGTCTTCGGATAACGGACAACGCCGCTATGTATTTTCTTTAACTCCTGAAACGAACGGGCTTTTCACATGGAACGCCGATTCGCTGGGGGTGCCGGAGGGGACCGTTATTTCCGTTCGGGAATTTGGACTTGAGAGCGAACCGATTGCCGTTTCCAAGACGACCCTGTCCGGAGGAAACGTTCAGTGGTTTGCCGATTCGGACGTTGAGTATTGGATTTCTGTTGAAGCGGACGCTGATTTCAGCTCGCTTGCCGCTAAGCTTTTGCCAATTACTGATGAAAAAGTTGTTTTAGTGGATCCGATTTTTGACGACGCTGAAACTAATTTAGTTCAGTTGATGTGGGAAGACGAAGACGTCCAGGTTAGTTTAGACAACTTGTTTTGGAATCTTGATTCCGATTATTGGAACGGTACTTCCTTTAGAACCGAACGGAACGATCTTGAATTTGCGATGCGTCTTCCCGCGTTCAGCAACGGAGTTACTACGGAAACTGACGACAACGGCTCTACTGATTTTTTAATTGAAGATCGTGGCTCTATTACGACGGTTGGTTTTGCCGCATTTCATTTTTACGGTGAAGATGAAAACGAAAATATAACGTTTTCCGGAACAAGCGGCAACGACTACTTGTATTATTCCGACGGATCAGGATATTTTCAACGTTCCGACGGAAAGATGTTTACATTTAGCGGAGTGAATAACGTAACCATTGACGGAGCCGGAGGTTTTGACAACGCGTATATTGAAGACACGCCGTTTGACGATCGATTTGAAACGAACAACGATATGTTGGCTCTTTATGGAGGCGGTTTTTCGTTAACGGCCAAGAAGTTTTCTGATGTGAGAGCTTTATTCAATAAAGGCGGTGAAGATTCCTATTTTGCCTCTGATCATGGAGACGACGTCAAGGCTTCAATTTCCAAGATGTCCGCCATTCTTTCTGGAACGTTTGCGACAATAGAAAACGGTGAACTGAATCAGTCTGAAGAACTATTGACAGATCCAAGTTCCGAAGCGGCGTTGGTTTACCCCTACATACGTACAATTGTTGGCGTTGAACATATTAATCTAGTTCCGGAAGATTCGATCGGTTCAGTCGTTTTGCATGGCGATAATTCTGCGAGCGCGTTTTTGGACGTTCAAGTTGGCAATTTGACAACTTATAACAAACGAACTGACTCCACAACGACAATTTGTCGAGCGAAATCACTGACTATTTCTGGACTAAATCCGAACTCAGCGGACCGATTGATGGTAAATATGCCAGAAACGTATCAAACGCGTGAAGAAGGCGATACGTTGATTGTTGAAGATTCGGCTACCGGATGGACGATGTCGATTCCAATTTGGAAAGACGTGAATTCTGTTTCTGCCGCGTTGTTGGACGATCAAGTTGAAATGGAAGAGCATTTGGACAGCTTTTTTTCAATGTGGAACGAGGAAGACGCTCAGGATTTTGAATTAGATTCTATTTTCGTTGATTTCATAGCGTCCCAAGAGTCATATGACGCTTTCGCGTTAGTTCATTCCCTGAAGGAACGAAAGGATCGTCCTAACAAAGACGCGTTCTAGCATTTAGAAGATAGTAACTCATTTAATCGTTGATTTATAATGCAGACTGTCGACGACAATAACGTTTTTCGAGAAAAGTGGACAAATGTGCTCGGAATGAGTTTTAAACTGGTTCACGCGGGCTCGTTCAAAATGGGAAGCCCTAACGGCGAGACGAGACGTTTTGCAGACGAGTCTCTTCATTCGGTTACGCTAACCAAAGACTTTTACTTATCCATTTTTCCGACGACGCAGGCGGAATGGAGGGCAGTCTTAGGCGAGAATCCGAGCAAATTCGATTATTCAAAAAGAGCTCCTGTTGAGTCGATAAGTTGGTTCGACTGTATGGGGTTTATTGAAAAGATTAACGAGGAAGAATACGGTCTTGAGTTACGAAATTTCTTGGGGACGAATTGGCGCTATTCTTTACCAACGGAGGCTCAATGGGAGTATGCTTGCCGCGCAAATACTTCTTCAGCCTATTATTTTGGTCAGACAGCTTCTGGAAACGAGGGAAATTTCGGAAAAACTAGCGCCGAGATTAATAAAAGCAAAACTGAAAAAGGTCTGGGGCAAAGCACGACGACAACTTCAGAAGTCGGTTGTTTTTCTCCTAATCCCTGGGGGTTTTGCGATATGTGCGGCAATGTCTGCGAGTGGACGTTAGACGGGTACGCCGATTACGATGAAAAGAAGAGTATTGATCCTGTCGGCGTTTCTCTGACTGCCGAACGTGTTGCGCGCGGCGGAAATTGGCGTAGTTTGCCAGAGAACTGCCGATCTGCAAGCCGCTTTAATTTCTTACCAACGTATCGCGGCGACAATTGCGGTCTTCGCGTTGCAATTATTCAAAAGTCATAATTATCGTTGTCGGGAGGCTATCTGCGTCTTTTAGAAGGCAACGTTCATTCCTCCTTTCTGAGAGGGGTATGTTTTCATTTCAGACATTCTCGTCGGCTATTTTTAAACAGACTTCTTGCAAATATGTGAAACTCCATTGACTTTTGATCTTTCAGATGTAGAATTACCCGAGCCGATTCAAAGGAGAACAACGTGTTTTGCCGATGAAAAAGCTTTTTGGGCACGCGAGTTTCAATCGTTTGGCGTTCGTCTTATGTTTGTTGAAAGCGCGTGTCAAATGTCGCCGAACTAGACGCCAAGTTTATTGCTCCTTCAGCGATATTCTTAGCGGCAAAGCGTCGACGCAAGGGAGGAAAGCCTCCTTCTTCTTTATCTCACGACACGTTATTGGCGAGAAATATTTAACATAACGTGTCGCATGTAGTCGCGTCGTTGTTCTGCAGTTTAGTTCTGGTTTGATATTTTTTTGTGTATTTGCTCTGCGTCTGACGTTCCAATTGCGTTAATGGCACGGACTCCAGACGTCCGTAAGGAAAAACTATGAGTTTGACTACGAGAATTGCCGTTATTTCTATCATTGTTGAGAAAGAAGGCTTGCGAGAAGACGTTAATCGTCTTCTACAAGAGTATTCGCAACATATTGTCGGCCGACTTGGAATTCCTTATCGTAAGCGCGAATTGAGCGTTATTGTCGTCGTTGTCGACGCTCCTACGGACGCCGTGAGCGCCTTGACTGGAAAATTAGGCCTTTTGAACGGAGTGAGCGCAAAGACAATTTTTTCAAAGAATGAGTTTCCGGTAGAAGAATCTTAACGTTTGTTTTATTGAGGCGTTTTATCGCCCAAATACAAAGTAGTTCTCAAATACATAACAGTCCCGCAGGGAGAATAACGTGTACGATATACTGTCATCAAAGGCCGAAGATTTTATTAATGACGAAGAGATTTTGACAACGTTGGAATATGCCGATAAAAATAAGGGAAACGAAGCATTAATTGATTCAATTCTTGAAAAAGCGCGAATGTGCAAAGGTCTCTCTCATCGTGAAGCTCTAGTCTTACTTGATTGCGAAATTCCCGGAAAGAACAATGAGATTTTCGAATTAGCTCGCGAGATTAAACAGAGGTTCTACGGCAATCGTATCGTCATGTTCGCGCCGTTGTATTTGTCTAACTACTGTGTCAACGGGTGCACTTATTGCCCATATCATATGAAGAATAAACATATTCGACGTAAAAAGTTGTCACAGGAAGAAATTCGCGCCGAAGTTGTCGCGCTTCAGGATATGGGCCACAAGCGACTCGCAATCGAGACTGGCGAACACCCTGTCGAAAATCCTATTGAATACGTTTTGGAGAGTATTCGAACAATTTACAGCGTTAAGCATAAGAACGGATCTATTCGTCGTGTTAACGTCAATATTGCCGCAACGACTGTTGAAAACTATCGTAAACTTAAAGAAGCGGGTATTGGAACCTATATTTTGTTCCAGGAGACCTATAACAAAAAGGCGTACGAAGAACTACATCCTACCGGACCAAAGCATGATTACGCCTATCATACAGAAGCGATGGACAGAGCTATGGACGGAGGAATTGACGACGTCGGTTGCGGGGTATTGTTTGGTTTGAATCTTTACCGTTATGATTTTGTCGGCGTTTTAATGCATGCCGAACATCTTGAAGCCGCCAAAGGATGCGGTCCGCATACGATAAGCGTTCCCCGTATCAGAAACGCGGACGACATTCAAGCGGATCTTTTCTCCAACGCGATCTCTGACGACGTTTTTGAAAAGATCGTCGCTGTTCTTCGCGTTGCAGTCCCTTATACAGGGTTGATCATTTCTACAAGAGAATCGCCGAAGGCTCGAGAACGAGTTTTAAAAGTTGGCGTTTCTCAAATCAGCGGCGGTTCGAGAACAAGCGTTGGCGGATATGTTGAAGAGGAAAAAGAAGAAGATAATTCCGCGCAGTTCGACGTCAGCGATCGCAGAACCTTGGATCAAGTAGTTAATTGGCTTATCGGGATGGGGTATATTCCGAGTTTTTGTACGGCATGTTATCGAGAGGGGCGTACTGGCGATCGGTTTATGTCGTTGGTTAAATCTGGAAAAATTGCAAATTGCTGTCAACCTAACGCATTAATGACACTCAAAGAGTATTTGGAAGATTACGCTTCTCCTGAAACAAAAGCTAAGGGTGAAGAACTTATTAAAAAAGAATTAAAAAACGTGCCTAGTGAAAGAATACGCGAAATTGCCGCCGAGCGCCTTGTTCAAATTGAAAACGGCGTTCGAGATTTTAGATTTTAAGGGAATGCGTCTCCATTACGCGCGCCTTTGTAAATCGAGGGCGCGCGACGTATCGGTTAGTCTTGGTTTCCGTCAGAATGAGGCGGTTCAAGTCCCTGCAATTGGAAGAGAGCGTTTTGAGCGGCACGCTGTTCTGTTTCTTTTTTGTTCTTTCCCCACGCTGCCTGGAAATCCCTGTCGCCAATTCTCACCGCAATTTTAAAACATCTACAGTGAGGTGCGCCCTTTTCGTCAAGTAACAAGTACTGCGGCGTTTCAGAAGGACGTTCCCTCTGAATAATCGTCTGTAATTTTGCTTTATAATTGTCGTCTAAACAATCGACTAGAAGTTCTTGTTCAAGTTCAATTGGGCGGCCGTCTGGATCATAAAACGACGGTGATTCCTCTTCAGCGTCGTTGAGATTTAGTAAAGGACGAAGTTCTGGAAAAAAATGCTCTTCGATGAATCGACTGGCTTCTTCATATCCTCCGTCAAGAAAAACGGCTCCGATAATTGATTCCATAACATTAGCAACGAGAGAATCAGGCACCGCGTTAATTGCGCGGCCTACAAACAGGAAATCCTTTAACTTAAGACGAGTCGCTACCTTTTTACATTTTTTTCGACTAACAATCACGCTTTTAATTCTCGATAAATCTCCTTCCTGAAGACGAGGAAAATGCGTATAAAGCATGTTGGATATAACGAGACCAAGAACCGCGTCTCCAAGAAACTCCAAACGCTCGTTTGACTCAATATGCGAGATAGCGCAAGAGGAGTGCGTAAGCGCCTGTCTGAGGAGGTTTCTATCGTTAAAACGATAGCATAGCTGGCGTTCGCACTCGTCAAGGTTTGGAAGCTTGTCTTTCATTGTATGCAGTAATCTTTGAAGTTTGACAATCAAAATAGTCTGACAATCATGACGACCAACGCTATGACGACGAGTCCTAATATTGGGAACAGCACGTATTTAATTAGTTTTTTGTTAAAGTTTTCTGTTCTTTCGATTGATAGTTCCGAAGCAATTTCTTCTCTTTCCTTTTTAGAATTAGTTCGGACGTCACGAAAACGTCGAGAAACTTCTTTCTCGACTTGCACAGAGAGAGACGATTTAGTGGATTTCTCCGTTTCCAGTCTTCGTGAAGACGCTGTTTTGTCAAGAACAGGAGACATCGTTGGTTGATTATGAGGCGAATCGTCTCGTTTTTTCAAAGAAGAGAAATCAATCCTGCCCTCAAGTAGCGCCGTATAATCGACAATTCCAACCTTTTCAGAAGAAGACGGGGCGGACGTCATACGGTTATTGAACAAGTGAACGGCTTTTGTTGAAGTTGCTGACGACTGATCGTCCAGTTTTCGATAAGGACGATCAATAAAACAAACGCGCAGTTTCTCCTTCGACCAGAAATCGTCAGATCGTGTTAATTGCAATTTGATAAAAGTCGTTATCTCTTCTTTTTCAACCCACTGCTTTAAAAAATCTTTAACTTGTTTCGCAGAATCGACTTCAAGAATGGAAGAGTTGGAGGGCGCATGTCCAAGCATTGCCATTGTAAGATCCGACAATTTACGAGGAATTGCTGGGTTAAGATTGCAAGGTTCCTCGGGAGAGGCCCCTTTTTGATGCGCAAAGGCTCTTTCCGCAACGCCCATGTTAATATGCGACGCGAAGGGGGTGATATTCGTGAGCAAAAGGTAAAAAAAACAACCCAAGGAGTAAACGTCCCAACTGGCCTTTGGAAAGGCGGGATTTTCAATTTGTTCAGGAGAAAGGTAGTCGGGCGTCCCTTGAGGCTGTTGAATCTTGCCCAAACGTTTTGCGTAGCTGCCAAAATACAAAGGCGCGTTCTCGCGTTCCCAGTCGTCAATATGCTTTCCTAAAACTGAACAAGGCGCATAGTTGTCTGTTTTGCGTATAGGACATGACAATCCAAAATCGCCAAGTTTAACTTCTCCCGATTTCATAAGCAGCACGTTTGCCGGCTTGACGTCGCGATGAACAATTCCTTGCGAGTGTA
>JAEEGL013901787.1_pt1 | contig 17144 bp, 9 predicted proteins | sample 9134231 | NCBI WGS metagenome assembly JAEEGL01 (sample SAMN16246548, study PRJNA631951) | gut metagenome | biome: gut microbiome; feature: rumen; material: fiber-attached | host: Bos | place: Iran: Karaj | collected 2018-10
CACCCATCCGCGGCGCTATGACGCAATGATACAGAAGGATTACGACCGCCAGTTCCAGCTGAGCATCCCTTTCGGGCAGTACCAGTGGGATTTTTTTGGTAACGAGCAGCGCACGGAGCGTGCGACTCGGAGCCTGTTGAGCGGCGGAATGGTGCAGGGACGGAATATCGAGAATCTGTTCAGTAGTATGATTGTCGGATTCGGCGATGAGATGGATTTTCTGAAGCTGCCCATACCCTTTGCTTGTGTAGCCACCGACATGGTGACGGCGAAGCCGAAGATATGGCACAGCGGAAGTTTGCGGGACGCCTTGCGTTCGACGATGTCCATACCGGGCCTGTTCACACCGGTAAAGACCAATGGCATGGTGCTGGTCGACGGCAGTCTGCGCAACAATATGCCGGCGGGCATAGCTCGGCAGATGGGGGCGGATATCATCATTACGGTTGATATCTCCGCTCCGGCGCTGAACGCGAAGCAGATAAACAGTTTTGTAGACTTTATTTTTCAAACCACGGATGTGATGGGACGCGAGAGCTACAGGGAAGCCATCGCGACGACAGACATCTACATACAGCCGGAATTGTCGGACTATTCGCTGTTGAGTTTCGACGCGGAGAGCATCGATTCCATTTTGGCACGGGGAAGGCAGGCAGTGTTGGCCCATGCCGGGGAGATAAAAGTTCTGAAAACCACGCTGGACGACACGATGAGCTACCAGATGGAGCGTAAGGCGCTCAATATGCGTTCGCGACCCATCGTTATTGACAGCATCGTCTTCAAGGGCATCAACCAGAATGAGGAGGATTATTTGCGCAAAGAGCTGAAACTGCACACGGTCATACTGAAACACCAGTTGGACGATGCGGTGGCGACCATGATGGGAACGAAGGCGTTTGAAAAAGTTACATATGAATTGCTGGGGGAAGAGAGCCCCTACACGTTGCAGTTCAACTGTTTCCGTTCTCCAGTCAACCAGTTGGACGCCAGCGCACGTTTTGATGCCGTCGATTTTGCGTCGTTGTTGTTGCATGTGGGCTTCAACACCCACCAGTTGATGGGAAGCCGCTGGGATTTCACCACCCGTTTAGGACTGAAATCGAGTTTGGCTGTTGGATATAGTTACCGGACGGGTAAAGGAGTGGATTTCTGCGGGGAGGCGTCGTTTCAGGCGGTGCGCAACGGTTCATTCCGATCGAACCCCTACGAGTTGAAGATCGATTTCAATCGGGGCAGGGTAGACGGCTTTGTTTCCATTTCGCCGTGGAAGCAGCTGAATTTCCAGACAGGAGTGCGGATGGATTATTTCTACCGTGTCTCGATGCTGGTCGACTACGGCATGACAACGGGTCCGTGGCAGCAAGTAGAGAAGTCGAATATTTATGCAGGTGCTTTTGCCAAAGTTCGCTCAGACTCGTACGACGATGCCTATTTTCCCATACAGGGAAGCCAGTTTGACTTTTCATATCATCTTTATTCGCATGGGTTGCAGCATGAGAGTCCGATATTGCATGCTTTCCACCTTTCGTTCAACACGGCGTTGACAAAGGACCGGCATACATTTTTCCCCTTTATCGAGGCACGTCATATCAGCGCATCGGTACTGCCCTACACCAATATGCTTTCCATTAATGAGGCCAACAAGAGTCTCGACCAGCAGATTCCTTTTATCGGCATCAGCACCCCCGTATCGATGTTGCGGATGGTGGGTACCCTAGGATTCAAGTCGCGACTGCATATTATCGGAAAACACTATATGACCACCTCGCTGCAGCTGTTGCGTGAGTCGGAGAATATGCGCGAATTTTTTGGAAAAGATGCCGAGACGTATCTGGGAGTGGCGTTGGAATACTCCTACAATTCCATTGTGGGACCCATCAAAGCCAATGTGCATTGGTCTGACATTAGCAATTCCGTGGGATTTTATTTCGGGATGGGATTTGACTTCTGAAAAACTGTTTTATTTTTTTTTAAAGAACTAAAATGGCATTTTTGTCTTGAAAAAAACAATTGCTCCCATGCGGTTGAGACCTCTTTTAAAAGTTAAAACTACTCGTCGTAATTGGGCAATAGGTCGTCGAGTTCGACAAAGATACCTTGGATGTAGTCTTTCTGAAAATCGATGAAGGCCTTCTGTTTCTTGTTCAGCGGTGAGCGGGTGGCGATAATCGACGATTCGGGATTGTCAGGGTCGGCGAAGTTGAACCATGCACTCTCGACAATGCCGGAATTAACGAATGATGTGCGCATTTCCTCTCGTTGCATGGCTAAGAGGTCGACCGAATTCCGCATGGGCTCCTTAAGTTCGTCGTATATCTGTTCGGCGCGTTCAAAGGCGTCAGCACCCAGAATCAGGAGCGTCTTGTCATAGTAGGAAAGTTCCTTGACGCTCTGTCGGCTGGCCAGACCGTTTTCTATCAGAAAGTAGGATTGGTGGTTGACTTTGTCGTCGTATGAGAAGACCGAGCACTGAATCTCCTCTTTCATGGTCGAGAGACTGATGTCTTTGCGTCGCTCCAGTTCGAGACCAAACAACTGATTGAGATAGAAAGCGAAGGTGAAATCCGAATAACTGGTGTTCCACATCAATATGGCAGTGCTTTCGAGCATCTCCTCGTAGGGGAATATGACCTCTTCGTCGGTCAGTGCGTATAGGTTCCTTTTGGCCATTATCTGAATATTGTTTTGTCGGTGAAATGGGGTTGGTAGCAGTCGGCCGACTCTAACTCCTGCACCCAACCTTTGTGGAAACCTAGGTTATAGAAGGCCTCCACCACTTTCTGGTACTCTTCGGGGCTGACACGTCGGTTCAATGCGTCGGGCAATGCAATTCCTTGGGGAGGGTAGTATTGTGCCATCAGGGAAACGTGAATGTTGGGCGACACATGGTCGGCCAAAAGCCGCAGGCAGTCGATGGAGTTGTCCACTTGTCCAGGCAGCACGAGATGTCGGACAATCAGTCCGCGGAACGCCAGTCCCGCATCGTCGGTAGGTAGTGCGGAACCTTTTTGGTTGTACATCTCCTCAATTGCACGAAGGGCGGTCTCGGGATAGTCACCGGCGTTGGAATAACGTTGAGCCAACTGCGGGTCGGCGTATTTGAAATCGGGCAGGTAGATGTCGATATAGGGTGCCAGTTGTTGCAGCACTTCAACGCGTTCGTAACCGTTGGTGTTGTATACCACGGTGGGGAAAAGACCGCGGTTATGCAAGCCCTCCACAATGTCGGGGAGGATGTCGGCGTACTGTGTGGCGCTGACAAAACCCACCATATTCTCTGTGCGTTGCAGGCTTTCGGCGGTAGCTTCTACGATGCTGTCTATCCCGCGTAGCGCGATGCGGCTGGAATCGACCGTTCCGCGCGAAATCTCGTGGTTCTGGCAATAGCAACATTGCAGGTTGCAGTGGGCAAAGAAAATGTTGCTGATGCCCTTTTGTCCCGAAAGGGGAGGCTCTTCGCCCGTGTGGGCGTAGACGGCAGCCACCTCGGGCCGAGCTGAATCGGCGCGACAGAAACCCGGACGGGTGGCGCATTTTCGAGGACAACAATTACAGAGCATATTTCCAAAACGACATTTTTTTTGAAAAATTTTGTGTATTTCAGAAAAAATCGTACTTTTGTACCCTCTTTTACGAAAAAGAATAACATTTAAAAAATATATCATTATGACAATCAAAGATCTCGAACCTAAAGAATTGTGGAGCAATTTTTACTCCCTCACCCGTTGTCCGCGTCCTTCGAAGCACGAAGAGGCCGTGCGTGATTTCCTTGTGAAATGGGCAAAGACCAAGAAAATAGCCTGTCGTGTCGATAAAGTCGGTAACGTGATTATGAGCAAACCCGCCACCAAAGGCATGGAAAAACGCTGCCCGGTTGTCCTGCAGGCCCACATGGATATGGTTCCTCAGGCACGTGCTGGCAAGGTTCACGATTTCTTGAAAGACCCCATCCAGACGAAAATTGTCGAGGACTGGGTATATGCATGTGACACCACCCTCGGTGCCGACGATGGTCTCGGTGTGGCTGCCATTATGGCTGTCTTCGAGTCGAAGACCATTAAGCACGGTCCCCTCGAGGCTCTCATTACTACAGACGAAGAAACGGGTATGACCGGTGCATTTGGTTTGAAAGCCAAAGAACTGAAGGGCGAATTCCTGCTCAACCTCGACTCTGAGACAGAAGGCGAACTCTATGTAGGTTGCGCCGGCGGTGTTGATGCTACGCTCAACATCCCTTACAAAACCGAAAAGGCTCCCAAAGACTACTGCGCCTACAAGGTGACTTTCGGTGGTCTGAAAGGCGGTCACTCGGGTATGGAAATCAACACGGGTCGCGCCAATGTCAACAAGCTGATGTTCCGTCACCTGCGCTGGGTTGCCGAGTGCGGTCTGCGTATCGTCAGCATCAGTGGCGGCAATATGCGCAACGCCATCCCGCGCGACGCAGAGGCTGTCATCGCCTTCCCGAAGAAACATACCGAATGCATCCTTGCCGAGCTCGACAAGGTGGCTGGTTGGGTGAAGAAGGAAATTGGTGCTGTTGAGCCTGATTTCTTCATGAAATACGAGAAGGTACGCATGAGCCAGAACGTCATCTGCGATGCCGACACCCAGAAGATTATCAACCTCATGATGGTGGCTCCCAACGGTGTCATCCGTATGAGCAAGGATATGGAAGGCCTTGTTGAGACCTCTCTCAACTTGGCTATCGTCAAGACCACGGGCAAGAACTTCACGGTTCAGGCACTGCTGCGCTCCTCGGTAGACACTGCCAAGGATGCGCTGGCCGAGCGTCTGGTATGTCTGGCAGAACTGTCGGGCGGTACCTGCAAGCTGAGCGGTGCTTATCCGGGATGGAAACCCAATATGAAGAGCCCGTTACTCAAGAGCATGAAGCAGACTTACAAGAAACTCTACAAGAAAGAACCCGCTGTGGTGGCTATCCACGCTGGTTTGGAGTGCGGTCTGCTGGGCGGCAAATATCCCGATATGGACATGATCAGCTTCGGTCCCACGCTGCAGAGTCCCCACAGCCCCGATGAGCGCGCCAACATCCCGAGCTGCAAGAAGTTCTTCGACTATCTTGTCGCTGCTCTCGAAGCCATCCCTGAAAAGAAGAAATAATTAGTCTTGTTTTCATAAATATTGGGTTGCGGTCTGCGACCGCAACCCATTTTTTTTATTATCTGTCGGTTGTGCTATTATCCGTCATCATCCCCGTCTACAACAACCCGTCGGCGCTGGAACAGTGTCTGGCTTCCTTTTTTGTCTGTCGGGATTTACCCGACGCGGTGGAATTTGTGGTGGTGGACGACGGGTCGGATGTCGCGCAGGCGATTCCTCAAAACGACTCGGTGCGGCTCATACGTCGGACTCATGGCGGCGCATCGGCGGCGCGCAATGCGGGCATTGATGTTGCCTTGGGACGTTTCGTTTGGTTTTTTGATGCCGACGACTGCGTGGACCCCGATGCTTATGCCTCCATGCTGGCGGTGTTGCGTGAACTACCCGACGAAGCGGAACTGTTCCATACGGGACCGATGAGAGAAACCCAGGAAAAGACTAGTGATTCCAAAGCCTCCGGTGCGACTCTCAAATCTTCAGCTGCGGAGATTTTGGTGCCGCGCAGCGGCTGTCTGGACCATACCACTTATCTTGTCAGCCGTAACCTGTTGCAAAGCCGGCCCGAATTGCGTTATCCGGAGGGGCGGTCGTTGCTCGAGGATTCTGTCTTTGTACTGCGTTTGCTCGATGCATCACCGACCGTTTTTGTCAATGATACGCTTCGTCCTTATCTTCGCAGGTCTAGTCGCCAGTCTGTAACGGCGGGATCGTGGAGCAGTGAACAGTGCCGTCGATGGCTGCCCGATATTGAGGCGTTTTTCTCGGAGTTCGCGTCGTTTTGGGAGAAACATCCGGATTATCAATTGGAGTCTTTGTACAATCGCTACTGTTACCTATATCTTCGTGTGCTGGCAGTCAAAGGCTGTCCGTGGCCATTGCTGTGCGATTTCAATGATCGTTTGTGGGAGGATGGCTATCATCCCGCGACTTTCAAGGAACGTCTGCTTCAGAATACACTTGTCCTTTGTCTTTTGTCCACATTTTGCCGTCTGTTGCGATGAATACGATGTTGTCAGCATTGATACGCTTTGGCCTTTTCGGGGAGGAGTCCCCGATAGCGCCCGACGCACTGCCTATGGACGAGGCGGAATGGCAGCGACTTTTCGATGCTTCCCGCAAGCAGGCGGTAACAGCATTGTTATACGATGCAATCTTGAAGCTCCCCAAAGAGCTGCGTCCCTCCCGCAGGGTGCTGTTCCACTTCACCTCCCTTACGCAGACCATCGAACAGGACAACCGACAGCGAGAAAAGGCCCTTGTCCGTTTGACCGAGTTGTTGCACGAGAAACTGCAGTTGCCCGTCGTGGTGGTCAAAGGCAGTTCGTTGACGCGCCACTATCCAGAGCCACTTCACCGTGAATGCGGCGACAACGATCTTTATACGGGCAATGATACCGTCCGGGTGGCGGTGTTGATGGAGACATTGCACGTTCGTGTGGAACAGGATTCAAAACGTCATGTTTCTTTTTCCTATCAAGGGGTGGAATTCGAATGCCACAACTGTCTGCTGTATCACGATGACGACCCGCAGTGGAATTGCGAACCCGTCTTTGAAATTGGTGGAACGACGTTGCATGCTTTGCCTGCGTGGCAGGAGGCGTTTTTCCTTGCCAAGCATATCGAATACCATGCTGTTTTTTTCCATGAGCCCGTGCGTTTGCGCGATTTGGTCGACTGGAGTCTGCTGACCTCTTCGCCAGGGTTCGATTTCGCAGCGTTACGCCGTTTGGCGGAAGGTACGGATGTTGCGGTCTTTATCGAACTGCTGACGCACTACTGTGTCGATTTGTTTGGGTTGAAGGGGATTCCCCAGACGGATATCTGTGCCAAGAAGCGTTTGTCCGACAAGGATTTCGAACGCATCTATCTTCATTGTCCCGAACGTCACCGATGGGCGCTGGTGCGAGTGTTGCGGCGTAGTGGGAAGTATCTCCGTTTTGGTCGCCAGTACCGTGCTATCTATGGCCAGTCGATGTTCAAAAGATTCTATGCCCGCAATGTGGCAAACGCTGTAAAGCAGCATCTTTAGACTTAGAGTATAAAAAAAAAGCCTCCGCAATCGCGGAGGCTTTTTTTTGAATGAAAGTCAATTTATTTCTTGACAATCTTCTGGGTGGCGGTGCCGTTGGTGGTGTTGATGCGGACCATGTAGACACCGTTGGAGAGGTTGCTGATGTCGAAGGTGGTGGCTTCGGTAGTCATGACGACGCGGCCGGTCATGTCGATGACGGTGGCGTTCATGAAGTTCTCAGCCTCGATGTTGACCATGCCCGTGGTGGGGTTGGGGTAGAGGTTGATGTTGGCGTTGTTCACCTCGTTGATGTTGACAGCGCCGGCACCGGCAAAGATTCCGATGTCGTCAATGTCGAGGTAGAACATGTCAGTGACACCAAAGTGGCGGAGGCCGATGTAAACGTTCTGGCCTTTGAAGGCAGCGAGCGAAATGGTGTGGGATACCCATGCGCCGGTAGCGTCACCTTCCCAAACAATGGTGGCGTTGTTGGGGTTGGGGCTGGTGGCGATATAGACTCCGTAGTGTTCTTCAGCGTAGTCAGGATCTTGGCCTTTTTCCCACCAGGTAAGTTTGGCGTCGTTGGAGTTGGGCACAGCGACAGCGGAGCTAAACACCCAGTTGTTGGGGGTGAGGGCTCCGACGCTATTGTTCCATGAAGCGGAGGCAATCATACCGTCAGACCCTTCGTGAGCGGCGCCGTTGCCGCGCAGATAGTCGAGTGTCCAGTTGTAGCCATCGCCGTCAGCATCGATGAAAGTCCAGTCGCTGTATTCGCTAGCGTCCTCGAAGTCGAAGAAGACTGTGTAGTCGTTGATGGAGATAGTGCCGCTCTCGCTGGCGGAGCCGTTGGCATTGGTGACGGTAACGGTGACATTGTAGGTGCCGGGAGTACTCCAAGTGCAGGAGGCGTTAGCCGTGTTGGCGGTGGCGGGGGTACCGTCCTGGAAAGTCCAAGCGATGGTGCATTCTTCAACACTGACAGGGCTGACAGAGAAGTTGATGGCGCTGTTGGCTTTGCCGGAGGCGGGGATATTGAAGCCGCTGATGCTGGGGGCGCTTCCTGCGCGGGGGTAGTTGGCCAGCAGGGTAGTCATGTTGGCATTGCAGACGGATGGGGTGAAACTGGTGATGACCTCTTCACCATAGATGGGGCAGTAGAGACCGTCAGGAGTCACGAAGACCACGCAGGGATAAGCCTGCCATTCGGCCCAGTAGTCGGGGAAGGTGTTGATGACGTCCTCGTCGTCGGCCATGGGGAAGGGAACAGTGCCGCCGAGGGTCCAGTCGCCCTGAGTGCTGGTGCCTGTACCGAGGATGTCGGCAGTGGTGGTGGATCCGTCGCCTTCAACCCAGAGGACACGGATTTGGTTGGTGCCCGAAGGTCCGAAAGTATTGTAGAGACCCTCCAGAACACCCGAGCCGTGGAGATTCCAGCAGGGACCGCACCAGGTGGCGGAATAGTCCATCACGACGCAGAAGCCGGAGTCGAGCCAAGCCTGCAAGCTGATGGGGTTGGAGTGCTGGGTGTCGCGGAAGTCGTAGGTGGTGAAAGGTGTGGAAATGTGATACCATGTAGCTTTCGCACCGTTTTTGGCGCCAGCGTTGAGGTCACGGCAGACCTTCGCATCTTTGCGTGTTTGTGCCGAAACTGCCGAAACAGTAAGCACAGCGAGTAAAACGAGTACTATTTTTTTCATTTAATTGGTGCCTTGTTATTGACCGTCAGGCTCTTCGGTTTTAAATTAATAATGATTTGTACAATGTTTTCCGATTGCAAAAATACTTTTTTTTGATAAAATAGTGAAGTTTTTTGCAAATTAATCTTATTCAAAAAACAAAAAAGCCTCCGGCGCATGCCGGAGGCTTTTTTTATGGGATGAAAGTCAATTTATTTCTTGACAATCTTCTGGGTGGCGGTGCCGTTGGCCGTGTTGATGCGGACCATGTAGACACCTTTGGTGAGATTGCTGATGTCGAAGGTAGTGGCTTCGGTTGTCATGACGACGCGGCCGGTCATGTCGATGACGGTAGCGTTCATGAAGTTTTCAGCCTCGATGTTGACCATGCCCGTGGTGGGGTTGGGGTAGAGGTTGATGTTGGCGTTGACGACGTTGTCGATGCCCACGCTGGGGTTGTCACCCGTGGTGGCACGGATGGCCCAAGTCACTTCGTAACCCATGTCGGGCATTGTTGCCCATTGACCGCTGGCGCTTGCCCAGCTGCCGTTGGGATCGCCGCAGTAGTAGCTGTCACCGTTTTCCACAAACACGCTCATGACATAGCCAGCGGCATGCGGGGCGGTGAGGCTGATCCAGAGGTTCTTGGTCTGGTCGAGCGGTAAAGCGCCGCTGACGTTCATGGTCTGCCAGCCTTCGCCGTTGCCTTTCATGGTGCGGGTATAGATCTTGGTTTCGGGAGAAGTCTCGCCACCCTGATAGACATCAAGGGTATAGTTCATGGTGCCGATAGCGTAGAAGTCGACGCTGTTGAGGTACTGGCGACCTGTCATGAACTGAGCGGGGAACATGGCTGCCCAGGTGCTGGTGGAGCCGCTGTTGAGGCGGAATCCGGCGCTGGCTTCGTTAATGTTTGGACCATAGGTCATGGTGTTGCCCCAGTTCCATTCGAAGACGTTGACGTCGATAGAGGCGGTGGCGCTACCGGTGGTGTTGGAGACGGTGAGGGTGACGGTGTGGTTGCCGGTGGTGTTCCAGGTGGTGGAAGCGTTGGAAGTGGTGGCGCTAGCGGGGTTGCCGCCTTCGAAGGTCCAGCTGATGTCGGTGATTTGGTCAACGCTGACAATGTCGGCAATATAGTTGGCCACATTGCCCTTCATGACCTGGACGGGTCCGTTGATGTTGACGATGGGGGCCTGATTAGCGTGGGGGTAGTTCTGTATGATGGTGGAGAGGTTGGCGTTGCAGGCGTTGACGTCGAATGAATTGATGCCGTCGGATTCGCCATAGATGCTGCGGTAGTAGCCGTTGGGAGCAATGAAGAAAACGCAAGGAACGGCGTTGTCATAGAGGCCCATGCAAGTGTTGAGGGCGTCGCGGTCGTCAGCCATGGGGTAGGGCACAGTGCCGCCGAGAGTCCAGTCGCCATAGGTGTGGCCAGCATAGGTATTGCCAAGGTCGGTTCCGGTGATTTGGTCAGCGGTGTTGGTTTCCTCAATTTCGATCCAGATAACACGGACCTGATTGGTGCCGTTGGGGCCGAAGGCGTTGTAATAGCCTTCGAGGATGCCGGCCTGGTGGAGGTTCCAGCAGGGGCCGCACCAAGTGGCGGAGTAGTCGACTATGACGCAGAAGCCCGAATCGAGCCAGGCCTGGAGGCTGATGGGGTTGGCGTGCTGGGTGTCACGGAAATCGTAGGTGGTGAAGGGAGTGCCAATCTGGGCCCAAGTGGCTTTGGAGGCACCCTTTGTGGGGTTGAGGTCACGCACCTGCGTGGCGCTGCTGAACTGTGCGTAGGAGGCGAATCCCAGCATAAGAGCGATAGCAACTAATACTATTTTTTTCATTTAAATGATGCCTTGTTATTGACCATCAGGCACTTCGGTTTTTAATTAATAATTATTTGTGTATAATTTTCCAACTGCAAAAATACATTATTTTTTTTAAATCGAAAAGGTTTGAAGAATTTTTAACAACAGGTGTGTTAATAAAAAAAAGTACTTTTGAGGAAAAGGGCTCATTTTTTCTAAAAAAAATGTATATTTGCATATTATTTTGAATTGTAATAATTGTAATTTTTCTAAACTAAACATTTAAAAATCAACATTATGAAAAAAGTTTTCAGATTTTTTGCATTGGCTACTTTAGCCCTTGGAACCACCATGTTCATTGCCTGCGGCGATGACGACGAGAACAACGGCGGCAACGGCGGTGGCGGAAACAACGAAACCGGCGAACCTGTTCTGTTGGACGAGACATTCGAAAACGGTCTTCCTACGACCTGGGTTAACATCGACGCTGATGGTGACGGTTATGCCTGGGAAGATGGTGCTACTTTGCTTGGTCCGGGTAATGGTCATGGTGGCAGTGACGGTATGGTTCTCTCTCGTTCGTATGTGAACCAAATGGGTCCTCTTGAGCCGGACAACTACCTGGTCACTCCGACCGTCCATATTCCGGGTGCGGGTGGATACAACCTCACTTTCTGGGTTTGCGGACAGGATGCCAGCTACGCCGCGGAACACTATGCTGTGTACGCAGGCCATGTTGAGAACGGTGTTTTCGTTCCCAGTGGCAATGCACTGTTTGAGGAGACCATCGGAAGCAAGGAACAGAGCCCGTGGCTGCAGAAGAGTGTGAATCTCGATGCTTTCAAAGGTCAGGACATTCAGATTGCTTTCCGTCACTACGACTGCACGGATATGTTCTATCTGGACCTCGACGACGTGAAGATCAGCAACGAATAATCGTTTGCCAAGACTTAGAAAAAAAGGTGTCCATGTGGACACCTTTTTTTGTATAGGCTAGCGCAGGAGCGTCACGGTGCCTTTGGCCTGCTGGGTGATGCGAGGTTTTGCCTTGGTGGTGTATCGTATGACCCAGACATAAGTGTCTTGGGGGCAGGGACGACCCTGGTAGGTGCCGTCCCACGAGCCGGTGAGTGCGTCAAAACGGGTGATGAAGAGCCCCTTGCGGTCGTAGATCCATATCTGGCCCGAGAGAAGTTCGTTGGAGGGAATGAAGAAGCGATTGTTGGTGGACAGATCGGGTGTGAAGGCGTTAGGGGGCCAGAGAATGCCGCGGTCGACATGGATGACGCCGCGGGCGCTGTCGATGCAGCCGATGGAGCTGTAGGCCACCAAGAGTACCGGAATGGAGTCCTCCTGCAGCGGATAGTCAAATTCAACCACGCGGCTGGAGTCGGTACGGTCATTGTAGTACCAGAGGCGGCGGCTGCTGGGGGAGACGTCGGAGAGCCGCACCCCGGGGTTATCGTAGGAGACCATCTCGGGGGTGATCTTCATCGCGGCATGGAAGCCGCTGTCGAGGTCGAGGATGAGGCGCAGCAGCGAGTCGCAACCCAGGTGATTGGTATAGGTGATGGTGGGTTCGTAGGTGGACTGGTAGTAGGTGACGCCGTTCTCCCAGGTATAGGGTACACCGTCGCAGACGACGGCATGGGTGAAGGCTTTGCTGGTGGGATAGACCACGAGGTCGAGGGTCAGGAGGCTGTCGCAGCGGTCGACGGTTAGATGATGTACCTCCTGATGACCGGGAGTGTTTTCTTCATGGTTGTCGAACATGATGTGCTGGTTGTCGCAGATGGTGTCGTAGAAATGGAAATGGTAGACAGGCTTGACAGAAACTTCGAGGTGGAGGAGGCTGTCGCAGCGGTGGACGGTGGTGAGTGGCACGTCGTGGTTGCCGGCGATGGTGAAGCCGTAGATGCTGGTATCGCCGCGGCAAATAACGGCGGTATCGTAGACTTCATAGGTAGGATGGACTGTCAGCGAGAGGTCGATGATGCTGTCGGCGCCATGGAGGGAGTGATATAAAAGGCGTATGCTTCCTGCGGTCGTAAAGAGCGTGTCGCACCAAGAGAGCGGCAGCCTGTCATCGCAGATGGTGCTATCGTAGGTCTGGTGGTAGTTGTTCCACACATGGAGCGAATAGTGGATGACGCTGTCGCATCCGGCGACGTTAGGGATGACCCAGGAGGTGTCGCTGACAGCATGGTGGAAGGTGCAGCCGGCCAAGGATGTGGGCAGACTGTTCTCGACTATGGTATCGGATTGTGTGTACTGGCTGTTGCGCAGCACGTGGAGCCGCATGGTGAGTATGGAATCTTCCCCATGGCGGGCGAGGATGCTCACAGTGGCAAGGTTGACACTCACAGTGTCGGCGTCAGCAAACGAGTAGCCGTTCCAGAGGAGCGGCAGGCTGTTCTCGCAGACGGTGCTGTCGGCTTCAGCGGTGACGTTGTGCCATACGTGTAGGCTGTAGGTGATGGAGCTGTCGCATCCTGCGGCGTTGGGGATAATCCAATTGGTGTCGGCATGACTGTCGACAAAGGTGATGCCGCCCATAGAGACAGGCAGGCTATTCTCTACGACGGTATCGTGACGGACGAGTGCAGAGTTTTCAAGGATGGTGACATGTAGGGTGAGGATGCTGTCGGCGCCGTGCCGTTCGGCGGCGGTGAGAGTGACGGTGGCGGTGCCTGTGGAATCGAAGGTGACGCCATTCCACACCAGCGGGGCACTGTTTCGGCAGAGTGCACTGTCGGCGGCATGGGTGACATTGTTCCATACATGTAGGCTGTAGGAGACAAGGCTGTCGCATCCGGCGGCGTTGGGAATAATCCATGAGGTGTCGGCTACCGCATGACGGAACGTGCAACCCGCCAAGGTGACGGGCAGGGCATTCTCGACTAGGGTGTCGATTTGTGCATACTGGCTGTTGTGCAGTACATGGAGACGCATAGTGAGTGTGGAGTCCTCCCCATGGCAGGCGTGGATGCCCACGGTGGCGAGATTGATGATGACGGTATCGGCGTGGGTGAAAGAGTGACCGTTCCAGAGGAGTGGAAGGCTGTTTTCACAGACGGTGGAGTCGGCCTCGACGCTGACATTGTGCCAGACGTGGAGGCTATAGTTGATGATGCTGTCGCATCCGGCGGCGTTAGGGATGACCCAGGTGGTGTCGGCATGGCTGTCGGTAAAGGTTAAGCCGCCGACGGTGATGGGCAAGTTGTTTTCGACTACGGTATCGTGCCGGACGAGCGTGGAGTTCTCAAGGATGGTGACATGCAGGGTCAGAATGCTGTCGGCACCGTGCCATTCGGCACCTGCAAGCGTCACGGTACGGGTGCCCGACGAGTCGAAAGACTGACCGTTCCAAAGCAGCGGCGCGCTGTTGCGGCAGAGGGTGCTGTCGGCGGTATGGGTGACATTGTTCCACACGACCAGAGTGACGTTCACTGAGCTGTCGCATCCGTAGCGATTGGTGAGGTGAACGACGGTATCGCTGACGGAATAATAGAGGAGCACCCCGCCGACAGAAAGCGGGAGGTTGTTTTCAACAAGGGTGGTGTCGACTGTCGAAGCGCTTACGGGCAGCACAGCGAGATGAAGTGTACGATGCAGGTATCCGCTGTCGCGGACGTAGGTGCCGGCATCAGAAATCAGGGTGTCGAAGAGGAGATAACTATCCCCTTGGCAGACGGTGGCATCGACGGTGTCGTAGCGGGTGCAGGGACTGGAGATGAAGAGGTGCTGGGTGAGTGTGTCGGTGCAGGCCCCGTCGCTCAATCCGGCGACGAGGGTGACGGTATGCATGCCGGGGGTGAAGAGATGTTGTGGGTTGATGTCGGTCGACGAGGTGCTATCGTCGAAAAACCACAGGGCACTTTCGCAGGGATGCGGCGTCAGTTGCTGATGGGCGGCATCGCTACTGATAACACTGTTGTTGAGCAACTGGACATTGACATTGCAATCCGAGCTGTCGAGTTCCTGCCAAGAGAAGAGCGCCACAGGATAGCGGTTGCCGGCGATGGCAGTGAGGGTGAAGGAGCAGGAGACACCCGTGGGGGCACCGACAAACTGCAGGTCGCAGAGATAATCGCCAGCCTGCGAGACATGAAGCGACTGAGTGGTGGAGAGTGTGGTGGCGGGCGCATTGGCGTTGTACCAGCGGTAGGCAAAACCGTCGGGGGCGGTGAAAGTGTTTTCGACGACATCGCCGCAGTTTTCCGAGGTGAGGTTCTTGAAAGCACAGTCGAAGACGAAGTAGGCGTAGCCATAGTGGGCGCCGTGTGCGCAGTCGTAGGTGGAAAGGGTGATGTAGATGGTCTGTCCGTGGAGAGGAGTGAGGTCGATGCCTACCGTGGTCCAGTCTTTCCAGAGGGTGCCAAGGTAGTTGTTCCAGCCGAGATTGGCATTGGAGACGAAGTTGGCGGAATAGCAGGTGGGGTTGATTTCCACGCCGTTGGAGTCCAAGATTTGGAACATGAAACGCGGCTGGTCGGCATAGTTATGGTTGGGGTTTTCCAGCACGGCGGCGTATTTCATGATGAGCAGGTCGCTATAGAGGGTGTCGACGGTGTATTGATAGGTGATACTTTCCTCCTCGCCGCCGTCATCCCAGTTACCCAGCCGTACAGAAGCGTTGAAGCCTGGAGGAACGGTTTTGAGCTGGTTGCCGGTACGCGGGTCGTATTCCGAAAGATTGGTGTGGACAGTGTGTCGGGAGTTGACATTGCTGCTTCCGAGGTTGACGATGCCGAAGTAGAGATCGGGATTGGAGACCGTGCCATAGCGTGCCGTGACGTGGCAAGGGAGCAGGTTGGTGTAGTCAATACAATGGGAGGGGGTATCGTAGCAGGGGGTGGTGAAATGGTAGAGGCGCGTAAAGCAGGGGGTCGAGTTGATGCTGCCGGAACGGTAGATGCGGAAATAGTAGGTGGTGTATTCCGACAGTCCGGTGAGGGTAATCATCGACGTGTCAGTGGTGACTGTGTGGTTAAGTACTCCGGTACCGTAGAGGACGGTCCATTGACCGGCGGGCAGGGGATCCTGCCAACTGATGATGGTGTTGGAATCGGTGGAGGTGCAGACAACCTGCTGCATCCAGTTGTCGTTGGAGTCGCAGGTGGAGGCGGTGAGTTGGAAACCGCTACGGTTGACCGACTGGTCGGAGGTGAAGATGAGCGTGGCGACACCATAGTCGCAATAGATGTCGATGGAGCCGCTATTGGTATAGGTGCCTAACAGGTTGTTGTTTTCCTGGTAGCCATTGTAGATATAAAGTTTGTCGTAATGATTCTCGGTATTGTAGGTGCCGGTGATATGGATGGCGCTGCCGTTGCTGGCGACAACCTGAAGCGTACCGTAGCAGTTGTTGGGATAGTTGCCTGTTCCACCGGGGTCGAGAATGGTCAGGGTGGTGCCACATGCGAGGGTGTCGACCAAAAGACCGCTGGAGGGCATGGTGACAGTCTGCCCTCGGAGCAGGGTGGGCAGCAGAAAGAGAAACATCAGCCAGGCGCGCCTCGGTGCGCTTGGAGAGAAGGGGAGAGAGAGGGAAAGACTTCTCATGATGCGGATGTTTCTTGTTTTGAACAGGCGACGGGAACGGTTTCTCAGCTTCCTTTGTCGAAATGGACATCCATCTGCGGGAATGGTATGGTGATGCCGTTTTCGTAGAAAGCTTTGTAGATATTTTCGCGGATATGCATCCATACGGTCCAGTAGTCATCGACGGTTGTCCAAACCCATACTGAGAAGTCAACGGAACTGTTGTTGAGTTCGCTGACACAGATTTTCGAAATAGGATCTTTCAGTATGAGGGGGTCATCGTCGACAACCTTTTGGAGCACCTCCTTGGCTTTGTCGAGGTCGGTGCCGTAGGCCACGCTGGCCACGACATCGAGGCGGATGACGTTGTCGCGGGTGTGGTTGATAAGACTTTTGGTGGCGAGCTCGCTGTTAGGAACGATGATGATGCGTCCATTGAAGGGGCGAATCATGGTGTGGAAGATGCGGATTTCCTTGACATAGCCTTTGTAGCTGCCGCACTCAATGTAGTCGCCCGCTTTGAAGGGGCGCAGGAGCAGGATGATGACGCCGCCGGCGAAATTCTGCAGGGTGCCTTGAAGAGCCATACCGATGGCGAGACCGGCAGCACCGAGGACGGCGATGAACGAGGTGGCTTTGATGCCGATGATGTCCATGGCCATGATGATAAGCATCACTTTCATCATCACGTCGACCAGCGAGGTGAGGAACCCTTTGAGGGTGCCTTCGGCGTTGCGCTTGTCAAGCAGTTTGGTGAGGGCTTTTTTGAGCAGCTTGATGAGCTTGAAGCCTATCCAGAGGACCAGGATGCAGCCCAGCAGTTTGGGGACGAAAGCCACGGTGAGGTCGACAAGACCCGAGAGGGCGTCTTTGAAAATGGTGTTCTGACCTGTCACAACGTCTTTTATGTCGCTGAGGTTCATGTTTCGGACGGTGTCAATAATGGTGTGGACTGTGCTATCGGTCTTCTGTACC
>JAEEGL017328143.1_pt1 | contig 17144 bp, 11 predicted proteins | sample 9134231 | NCBI WGS metagenome assembly JAEEGL01 (sample SAMN16246548, study PRJNA631951) | gut metagenome | biome: gut microbiome; feature: rumen; material: fiber-attached | host: Bos | place: Iran: Karaj | collected 2018-10
CCCGTGATGCCTTTGTTCTTCTTTGTAAGCGGTTTCTTGGCTTATAAGCAAAGCATGAGCATCAAAGATGCTTGGGTCAACATCCGTAAAAAATTTGTATTCCTCGTCATCCCCGCACTGGTGTTCCGTGTCGCAACGGATCTGATGAATCAAAAAAGTCTCTTCAGTTTTATTACAGGAGGTATGCATGGCTATTGGTTTACAATTGTTTTGTTTGAATGTTTCCTTGTTTATTATCTGATTACGCTGGTCATCAAGAACGAGAAATGGAGAATTGGCGTGCTGTTGGCTCTTTCAGTAGCGGGCATCGGAATGTTGGCTATTGACAAGGACTTCGGACCTGCGATCTTCGACTTGCGACGGGTGACCAAGTTCTTCCAGTTCTTTGTCTTAGGAACACTGGCGATGAAATTCCGTCCAAAATATGAGTCACTGATGCACAACGAGGTGTTTAAGGCAACATTCCTGATATTTTACTTTATTGTGCTTTTCCTGTTGACTTACGACATGCCGTCAGTGCTCCATCATTTCCTACGCGATGTCGCCCTGCGATACTTCGCCACCTTTTCCATTGTCTCGTTCTTTGTCTGTCATGAGAATAGTTTTCAGACTCAAACAAAGTTCAACTCGCTGATTAACTTAATTGGGCAGAACTCATTAGCCATCTACTTGATAGATTATTTCTTCCTGCCTCAATTCCAGCCCCGGCCAGAATGGTTCGATGGGCTCAATATGCCGACAGTTCACCTTGTATCAATGCTCTATACGGTAGCGATAACAGGGCTTTGCCTGATATTCATAAAATTCCTATCCAATAGCAAGTACATCAGACTTTACGTTTTGGGTAAAAAATAGAAAAAAGGAATATGAAGATTGCTGAAACATTAACTAAAGAACTATTTGTCCATATCGGGAAATACAGGTCTGCATTAATGGGCTTTTCTATGATTTTGGTGTTTTTGTATCACGCACGATCTGAAAAACTCGGCTTTATGCCAACTGGCTTTTGGGGGGATTTATTTAAGTATTTCAATCTGGGTGTTGATATATTTTTGTTTTTGTCAGCATTTGGTCTGTGTTTCTCTTTAAAGAAAAATACCATCAAGAGATTCTATTTTAACCGGTTTAAAAGAATCGTACCAACTTGGTGGGTAGTATTATTCTTGATACATCTGATTGGCATATTCGTGGGGGGTAAATTTGACAATTTTGACTATCCCCATTCTGCCGTTGATATGTTTTATTGGTATACAGGATTAGGGTATTTTTTCAACACATGTTCTTATGAATGGTATATTCCTACGCTTTTGTTCTTTTATTTGCTGATTCCTTTAGTTTACAAGTTATCTAGGAATCAGGTGTTGTTCATTATTCTTTTATCTATTCCTCTTGTTTTGTTGTATAAAGGAAGCGGAGTCCTGCCTTATCTCTCTATATCAATTATTCGTATTCCTGTATTTCTATTAGGTATTCTCTTCTTTAAGGATTTAGAACAGAACAAACATCATCTTTTCCTGATTACCTGCATCACTCTTTTCATTTACATATTTGTCTTTTCTTTCTTTTGGAAGGTACCTGATGTCATTCAAGCTGCTCCATTATTACCCATTATTATTGGTATATTAAGTTTCATTTTATCTTTTAAATATATTCGGTATATTGAAGTATTTCTTGCATTCGTTGGTACCATCAGTTTGGAATTTTATTTAATTCACGGACATCGTAGGCCTCAATTCCTTATAAGTCATTTTATTAAAGATAGCGGGATGTTAGTATTAGGGGCATTTATTCTCTGCCTTATTTTATCATACATTTTGCATTCAGTTATGAAAAAAGTGACTGAGAAGTATTTATTTCCAAATGAGTAATTCAACTTTAATAAAGAAACAACATGAAAATAGCAATCAACTGCCAATTCTGCTTTGCTAAGGGTGGCGGCGGCATCAAAGAGTATATCATCCAGTTGACCAACCATCTGGCGAAGGTGGATCACGACAACGACTATGTGCTCTACGTCTTAGAAGACCAGTTTGAGTATTGCAAGACCGTCCTTCCTGCCAGGTTTAAATTGAAGCCGATTCCCTATCACAGGAGTCTGGTGTCGAAAATATTCCGTAGCCTGTTTGCCCAACGTTTCTGGAGCAAGGAGGAAGAAATTGAGCAATTCGACGTATTCCACTCACCCTTCTTCCATGCCCCTAAGATGAAACATGCCCGGCTGTTGATGACGGTTCATGACTTGCGCCTCTACCGCTATCCGAAGACTTACTCTTTCCTCAGGTATCAGTTCCTGAAACATGCCGTGAAGGAGTCGATAGCCAGGGTTGACCGCATTATAGCCATCTCACAGTTCACGAAAGACGAGATGATTGACACTTGCGGTGTCTCCCCTGACAAGGTGACCGTTATCCATGAGGCTATCAACCGCTCGTCCTTCTCTGTTGATAGAATTAAGAATTACGAGTTTCCAAAAGAATATGCTTACCTGAAGGAAGGCCGATTTCTGTTCTGTTTAAGTCAGATAGAGCCCCGCAAAAACCATTTACGCCTCATCAAAGCCTTTTCGGCCATGAAGGCACAAGGTGGGTTCGATGATGTGCGTCTGGTATTAGCCGGACATCAGAAATTAAATGCTAAACCTGTTCTGAAGGCTATTGCCGAAACACCCGATGTGGTATATTTGAATTATGTTCCGACGGAGATGATGCAGTGGCTCTCCTATCATGCTACCTTGTTCGTCTATCCATCTTATTATGAGGGCTTCGGCTTCCCGCCTTTAGAGGCAGCCAGTCTTGGTACGGTCTCTGCTGTTGGAAATGTGTCGTCGGTTCCTGAGGTATGCGGCGACTGTGCATTCTATTTTGACCCCTACGATGTGGACGACATGAGCAAGGTGATTGCCGCAGCGCTGAACAACGAAGCCGCCATTCAAGAGAAAAAACAAAAACTTGAAAGCCAGTTGGCTAAGTTCTCTTGGGAGAATAATGCAAAAGAGACTTTAAAACTATATTTAAGCAATGAGTAATACGCAAAAGACCACACTGACATTTCGTTTACTTAATAAACTCCATCTGATTAATGATGAGGAGAAACACGGCAGAATCAATCCCTTTTCCTTGATAGCTTTCGCGTTTAGCACACTGTGGCGACGCTTTATCTTCAACTTTGCTTTCAAAGCATATATTTTTGAGTTTCTATATAAGAAAAACTTGAGGCCTGCCATCTGGAGAGGATTGGGCTGTAAAGTGGGTAAGAATGTTCAGATTGGCCATCAGGTGAGGCTTGACTTCGGCAATGCGGAAAGAATCACCGTAGAAGACAATGTACTCATCGCAAACGGTGTAACGCTGTTGTGCCACAAACGGGACATGAAGAATTACAAAAAAGGAATGAGGGCTACAGAACAGCCAATACAATATGACGGAATTCATTTGGGAAGAGGTTGCTACATCGGTATCAATGTGACGATATTGCCCGGTGTGCATATCGGTGAAGGGGCTGTGATTGGCAGTTGTGCCCTCGTCACCAAGGATGTACCGGCCTGGACGATAGCCACTGGCGTACCGGCCCGAGTAGTGAAGGAAATTGAAAATTGAAAAACATGAAACTATTTATAATTGTCAATGAGGACCGCTTCTTCCTGTCACACAGGAAGGAGATAGCCTTGGCTGCACAGAAGGCCGGGTGGGATGTAACCGTGGTGTGCAAGGACACGGGGCGTTGGCAGGAAGTGAAGGCTTTGGGGCTGAAGGTGCTGGAGCTGCCCATCAATCCCACGGGCATGAACCTCCTGCAGGAGTTGAGGACCTGGTGGTTCCTCTTCACCTTATATATAAAGAATAGGGATGCCGTAGTTCATCACGTGGGTCTGAAGAACATCCTGTGGGGAGGCCTTGCTGCCAAGCTGACAGGAGTTCGAGGCGTGTTGAATGCCGTGAGCGGACTGGGTGCTATCTTCTCTGGTGACAAAATGGGAATGACGGCAAAAGGAATCTTGGCAATGATGAAGTTTGCTAACAGGAGAAAAAGGGTAAAGGTGATATTCCAGAATCAGGAGGACAGAAACCTGTTCCTACGACATGGAGTCGTCACAGAAGATCAGGCAGAGTTCATAAAGGGTTCTGGCGTAAATCTGAATGAATTCAAGTATGTGCCAGAGCCGGAAAGTGAGACGCTGAAGGTGGTATTTTCCGCCAGAATGGTCAAAGAGAAGGGCGTGATAGAGGTGATAGAAGCTGCCGAAAGTCTGCGTAAGGAGTACGAAGAGCGAGTGGAGTTCTGGCTCTGCGGTCGCCTGGCTGTGAATGCCGATGCCGTGCCGCATGAGGAACTTGAACGACGCTGTGATGGAAAATATATCAAATGGCTGGATTTTCAGAAGGACATCAAGTCGATATTGGAACAATGTCACATCATGGCATTCCCGAGCTACTACCGTGAAGGCTTGCCCAAATCGCTGATCGATGCCTGTGCCGTAGGCAGACCTATTGTCACCACGAACTCCATCGGCTGTAAGGATGCGGTGGATGACAACGTGAACGGATTTCTGGTTCCTGCAAGGGATAGCGAGGCTCTGGCAGAAAAGATAAGAGTCTTGTTGGAAGACGGGGACCTGCGTAAGCGAATGGGAAGGGCTGCACGCACAAAGGCTGAACGCGAATTTGCTATTGAGAAAGTCATCGAGAAGCATCTTCGGATTTACAACGAACTGAGGAATTAATGAATACCTTACAAATAATCATCATCTTGGCGTTGGTGTCGATGACAGCGACTGTAGTGTGCTACCCTTTCATCTTGCGCTATGCACTTAGCCATCATGTCGTTGACAATCCCGATATACGCAAGCTACATCGCAAACCCATTCCCACCATGGGAGGTGTAGCAGTGTATGCCGGTATTCTTGCAGGATGTCTTGGCATGTCATTACTCGTCAGCGGAGCCAGCATAAGATGGAGCATCATGGCGTTGACAATCATGCTGATGCTCGGTGTGTGGGATGATATGAAAAACCTGTCGGCCATATTGAGACTCATCATACAGTTCGGAATCGTCGGTTTCTATATGGTTTTCACAGGCCACTTCATCAACAGCTTCTACGGATTTTTCGGTCTTCAGGATATAAGCCCGTGGCTGGCCATACCGCTGTCATTAGTTGCTGGTGTGGGCACCATCAACGCCATCAACATGATTGACGGTGTTGATGGGTATTCATCAGGCTATGGGATGATGGCCAATGTCAGTTTTGCTGCCATCTTCATAGCACTTGACCGCTCAGTATGGTCGTGTCTGGCTGTGATTACGGCTTCGGCACTGTTTCCTTTCTTTATGCACAATGTCTTTGGACGGAAATCGAAGATGTTTATAGGCGATGGTGGGACCATGATGCTGGGCTTTATGATGACTATCTTTGAGTTTGGAGTGCTTTCGTCGAATACAGGTGCCAGGTTGGAGGCTGCGGGAGCAAGTCCAATAGCGTTGGCATTGGCCATCCTTTGTATTCCAATCTTTGACACACTACGGGTAATGACAGCGAGGGTAGTAAGGGGCTGCTCGCCGTTTAAACCTGATAAGACGCATCTGCACCACTTGTTTATCGACATGGGATTCTCACACCTTGGGGCGGCATTGTTCATTCTGTCACTCAACCTTGCAGTCATGGTAGTTTGGCTTATGATGTGGCAGTGTGGGGTATCAAACACTATTCAGGTGTGTGTGGTGGTGTTTTTGGGTGTCATGGTGACTTTTGGCTTCTATAAGCTAATGAGATGGCAGCAACACAGCGGTCCTTTGGGCGAGGATGGTAAACCGCAAGGGACTCCTTTTTGGCATGCAGCCTGCAGACTGGGTCTTTGGACCCATAAGGAGAAAGGAACTTTATGGCGTATGTTGCAAGCTCTTGTTGATGGCACTTCGACCATGAAGAATTAACTGAATAGTGCAAGCAGTACAAAAACTGGCAGCTTCTCGTAGGAAAAGCTGCCAGTTTTTATTGATGGATCCTTTAAACTGTTGATGATTTCCTCTTCAGGGCATGTCTCATTTGATAACGGTCTTTTTGCCGTTGATGATATAGATGCCCTTGGCGGCAGGAACATGATCGAGCTTGCGTCCATGCAGGTCGTAGATGCCTTCTACTCCCTGTTTCTCTCCTGTTACCGTTGAAATGCCCGTCGCCTCTCTGTTGACGATGATGCTGTAGATGTCCACAGGCTCTTGAGTGGTTTGCATTTCCACGATGAGGTCGCAGTCCTCCAGAACGACATATTCCTGCCCGTCAACCAGTTCCATGTCGTCGTTTGCCGAGCGGTTCGGAGCCTGCTGCACCTTAGGCTGTAACACGGGCTGGTAGCAGACTATCTTTCCTTTGAAGTTGAATAGGACCGTGTTGCCCTTCTTAAGCCCCGTCACCGCAAAGCGGACGTCGTTACCCTGCAGGATGTGCAGGACCCCGTCTTCCAGGACCAGACGGTCCTTTGCGGCCATGTTCACACAAATGTCCTTGACATACGGCAGTTCTTCCTCGCTGACGTCCAGTGAATAGTAATACTCGCCGCCGGCATATATGACGGGATCTTGGTCATCGTTCAGCGGGATGGTGTTCTCCTTGATGGTCACCTGCAACATTTCGGCTTCCACGTCGTTGTAGTTGTTGTCGCCCGACACGCGGTAATATACCGTATAGGTGCCGACTTCGACGGCTTCCGGTAGCGCCGTGTCATAGTGGTTGCCGTCCAGCGAATACTCAAGCGTTCCGCCAGTGGTACTGCCTGCCTCGATGAGCACTTGCGATCCACCATTGTAGACAAGTCCCTCGCGGGCTGTGGGTGCCGTCACGACAGGATTGGCCTTGGCGATGGTCACTTTGAGCATGACCACACCGACGCTCTCGTAGTTGTCGTCGCCAGTCACGCGATAATAGATGGTATAGGTGTCTGCAGCCACACCCTCGGGCAGCGACGTTCCAAAGTGGTTGCCGTCCTGTGAATACTCCAATGTACCGCCCGTAGTCCGGCCAGCTTCGATGAGCGTCTGCGGTTCACCGTTATAGACGAGTCCCTCGCGAGCTGTGGGTGCCGTCACGACAGGATTTGCCTTGGCAATGTCTACATTGAGCATGACCACACCAGTGCTCTCGTAGTTGCCATTGCCTTCCACGCGGTAGTAAACCGTATGCGTACCGGCATCAGTGGCCTCGGGCAGCTGTGTGCCATAGTGGTTTCCATCCAGCGAATACTGCAGCGTGCCGCCCGTGGTACTGCCTGCCACAATGAGCGTCTGCGGATTGCCATTATAGACGAGTCCCATGCGGACGATGGGAGCCGTCACGACAGGAACAGCCTTGTTGATGGTTGCGCTGAGCGACTGTATGCCGACGTCCTCGTAGTTGCCGCCGCCGCTGACACGGTAATAGACTATATAAGAGCCTGCATCGACGGCTTCAGGCAGTGCCGTCCCAAACGTCTTGCCGTCCAGCGAGTACTCCATCGTACCGCCATGTACGCTTCCTGCATTGACCAGTACCTGTCGCTGGCCGTTGTACACCAGGTTCTCCTTTGCCGTGGGAGGAGTCACACCGGAGATGGCCTTGCTGATGGTCACACTGATGGACTTTGCTTCGACATCCTCATAGTTGGTGCCGCCACTGACGCGGTAGTAGACGGAATAGCCGCCGGCTGCCGTACCCGTAGGTATCTGGGTAGTATAGGTCTTGCCGTCCAGCGAATACTCCAGCGTGCCGGCAGTGGTACTGCCTGCTTCAACGAGTGCCTGCGGCTGGCCGGTATAGACAAGGTCTGTCTTGGCCTTGGGAGCCGTCACCTGAGGCACAGCCTTGGCAATGGTCACGCTGACGGGTTCCTTGCCCGTCACCGTCTCGTAGTTGGTGCCGCCGTTGACACGGTAATATACATTGTACACTCCGGCATTCGTACCCGTCGGAATGGCGGCAGCATAGGTCTTGCCGTCCAGCGAGTATTCCATCGTGCCGGCAGTAGTCGTGCCTGCTTCGACGAGTACCTGCGCCTGTCCGTTATACACCAGTCCGGCCTTGCCTTTCGGAGCAGTCAGCGTGGGTGTCACCTTGGCAATCTTACAGGTGACCGAAGCTACCGGCACCTCCTCGATGTTCGGGTCTGGTTGTACACGATACCACAGGGTGTACGTTCCGGCATTCGTGGCTGAAGGCACAAACCAAGACCAGTTCGTCTTGTCCAGCGAGTATTCCAGCGAGCCGATGGATACCCAGCCCTCATAGGCCAGTTCCTGTGGACTACCGTTATAAACCAGGTCTTTCCAGGGCTGTGGCTCAAGGATGGTAGGATAAGCTTTTTGGACTATGACGGAAATCTTTCCCGGACCCCAGGCATTGTAGTCGTCACCTGCAGGTACTCTATAGTAGACCGTATAGTTTCCTGCATCGTAGACACTGGGAGTAAATGTACTGTAGTCTTTGTTGTCCAACGAGTACTCCACTGTACCTAATGTTGTCGTTGCAGGCTTGGAAAGCAGATCTAAACTCTTATCGTTATATACCAACCCGTCCCGTGCTATAGGAGCCGTTACAACAGGGTTGGCTTTGCCAATGCTCACCTTCAGGGTCTTGGCGGCCACGTCGCTGTAGTTCTGGTCGCCTTTTACGCGGTAGTAGACGGTATAGTTCCCTATATTAGTAGCCGTAGGCAAAGCTGTAGAGTACGTCGTACCGTTCAGCGAATATTCCATGGTTCCGCCCGTCGTGCTGCCAGCCTCGATAAGTGTCTGTGCCTGTCCCGTATAGGATAGGCCGGCAATGGCCTTCGGGGCCGTCACCGTCGGTGTGGCCTTGGCTATGGTCACTTTCAGGCTCTGGGCATTGATGCCGTCATAGTTCGCATTGGTGCTCGTAAAGCGGTACCTGACGGTATATTCTCCCGCATTGGTGCCCTGTGGCAGCGTTGTCGTCCATTCCGTGCCGTTCAGTGAGTACTGCGCCGTGACACCCGTCGTGGGCGTCGTCACCTTGGCAGCAGTGATGAGCGTCTGTGCCTGACCCGTATATTTCAGTCCCGTCACAGCCGTCGGGGCCGTCACCGTAGGGGTACCCTTGCTGATGGTCACCGTGATGCTCTTCGCTGCAACGTCCTCGTAGTTGGCGTTGCCCTTGACGCGGTACCAGACGGTATAGGTCTTGACATCGGTGCCGGTGGGCAGCGTTGTGCCGTAGGTGCTGTTGTCCAGCGAATACTGCAGTGTGCCGCCCGTCGTCGTGCCGGCAGTGATGAGCGTCTGTGCCTGTCCCGTATATTTCAGTCCCGTCACAGCCTTCGGAGCCGTCACCGTGGGGGTGCCCTTGGCGATGGGCACCATGATGCTCTTCACGGCAACGTCCTCGTAGTTGGTGTTGCCCTCGACGCGGTAGTAGACGCTGTAGGTCTTGGCGTCGGTGCCTTTGGGCAGCGTCGTGCTATAGGTCATGTTGTCCAGCGAATACTTTAGTGTGCCGCCAGTCGTCGTGCCGGCAGTGATGAGCGTCTGCGCCTGTCCCGTATACTTGAGGTTCGCTATGGCTTCCGGAGCCGTCACCGTAGGCGTGGCCTTGCCGATGGTGAACTTTGCCTGTGCCGTGCCGCTGTACGCACCCTTGCCCGTCACGGTGACGGTGGCCTGGCCTGCGTTGATATTGTCTGAATACGCTACGTCATAGTCTGTCTCAGCACTCAGCGTTGTCGTGCCGTCCTTTACCGTGACGGCAGGCTTCAGGGCCTTGCCCGTATAGGTGAACGGTCCTCCGGCGATGGTTATCCACGCATCCTGCACCAGCTTGGAGTAGGTAGCGCTCACTGCTACATGGGCCTCAGGCATCACGAAGGTGTAGGTGTTGGCATCCACCTTGGTCAGTGTGACGCTGGCCAGTCCCGGTGCACGGCGGGCGGGAGCCTGGGCCTCGCCCCACGATCCGTAGGTTTCGCCCGTTGCTCCTGCCGTGGCATAGCCCGGGTCCGGGGTAATGGTGACAGTGACGGTGCTGTTGGCCTCGGCTGTAGTGGCAGAGACGTTGTTTACCGTGAAGGCGATGCTGCCGTGGGGCGTCGTGCCCGCGGTCAGGTCATAGGCACTTGCCGTCATGGCCGTCATGACGAGTGCGAGCAGGGTTATCATCTTCTGTTTCATGTCTTGTACTCCTTCCTGTCGTTACTTAATCACTACTTTCCTGCCATTCACAATGCAGATACCTTTTGCGGGCTGTGCGATGCGCTGGCCCTGCAGGTTATAGTAGTCATCATTGATACTCTCATGACTCCTCTTGACACTTTCACGGAGCGATGTCGTGGCGGCAGATATGTTTCGCAGCTGCGGTGCCGAGGCACTCTTGGTCAGCTCCAGCCAGCAGCGGTTGGCAGCGATGGTGCCGGTCTCCCTGACGCGGGCAAAGGCCTTGCCGTTGCAGATGTAGTAGTCCATTGCGAAACTGCTGGCCTCCATCTTCGCTTCCGTCAGGGTACCCTTGAAGCCACTGAAGGTCTCGGGGCCTTCGGCCTCCGTATAGGCCTTGACCAGCTTGACGGTCTGCGTCGTCTCGGTGTCGTTATAGATAAGCAGGGGCTGGCTGGCTTCGGCCACGGTGACTGCTGCCGTGGTGACGCTCTCGCCCGTGACGTCAGTCACCGTCAGCAGCTGTACGCCGCTGGCATTGTTGGCATGCAGTTTGAGGCGCTGGTCCAGTATATAGGTGGCATAGCTCTTGGCTGGTACGGTCAGCGTGATGTCTGGCTCGGGGGTACCCAGCACCGTGACGTTGCCCACCTGGCTCTCCGAGTTTTTGCAGTATTTCAGCCCCTCGGCAGAAGTGCCTGCCGTAAAGGGATCCTCGGTGTATTCTCCTAACAGGTCGGTCAGCTCCTTGCCCACACCCATGATGCGGATGTAGACGACATCCTTGCCGATGGCTCCTGCAGGCAGCGTCAGGCTTACCTCCTTCAGGGTCTCGGCTGTCAGGGTCCAGCCTTCACCCAAGTCGGCAAACGTGGTGCCATCGGCAGACCACTGGGCCTTCCACTTTTTCGTGGCGGCATTTTTGGCAACCATGCCAAACTGGAAGGTGGCGCTGACGAAGCCGATGGTTGAGAACTGGTACTGCCAGGCAATGTCTGCCGTATGGTAGCCGTTCTGGAAGAGGCCATTGAGGCCACTGACGACGGCATTGTCCTTACGGTTGCGTATGATGGGCGTGCCGAAGTCTCCGCTGACCAGCGTCCCGTCGTCCTGCTTGACGATGGATGCCGTGGCATTGCGGCTGTCGTCGAACACCGCATCGGCAGCGAAGGGATAGTATGGGTTGTCGGCTGCTGCGCCGGTAACCAAGCTGGCATCGAACCTGGCGATGACAACGTCGTCGGCTGCCTTTGCCGTCAGGGACACTGCTGCAAGCAAGCCGAGAAACAGGGTTGTTCTGATTATCCGATGTTTCATATACGATTTGTTTACTGTATTGTTTGATTACACTTGATGATTATATAGAGCGCTAAAAATGGTAAGCGCATTGTTTTCTGCGTAAGAGGGTGTCAGTAGACGACACCGGCTGTAAAAGTCTTGTTGTTGAAATGAAGCAGTTCTTTGCCTATCCAGTCATAGGTCGAGAACCGGTCACCAGTAAGGGCCAGGACATGCAGGCTCGAATAGGTTCCTTCTATAATGGGAATGCAATAGCTGTCGTAGTTTTTCTTGGGGTCCAGATTGATACGTAGTGTATCGCAGGTAACTTCATCCTCGTCAGGAGCAAGAACGGCCGAACCTGCAAGGACGGTCTGGTAAAGACCTGAAAGGCTCTCGCCTTGACCACCTTTTAGGATTTCATCATTCAGTTTGAAGGTAGAATGCGTAACAAGCAGCAAGGCACGTACGCCTTCAGGGATTGTGGATGACGGGATGTTGAGCAGTGCTGTCAGATGCTGCAGTTGTGCAGACATCAGACCGTCCTTGTTGAAAGTGACAGGGGACCATAGTGATACAGGCCGGGGGACATGTGTGCCGAGAATCCCGACTTCAGCAGCTTCATAGGCATGCGGGATACGCTGTGCCAGGAATGCTCTGTTATCATTTGAGGCCCAAATCCCCTTAATATGGACGTTGGGTGTGTATGCGTACAGGTCATCGTCACCGGTGACGAGCTGCGCGGAACCTTCTTGCAGTGGAAGTAGTGCCGTCGTACCAACGGATGTTGCGTCGGCAACATAGCGGTTAGGCTTGATAGATGCAAGGTTGAGCACATCGACTTCGTCGCCTGCAAACCATTGAGCTGATGGCTGGGTAGGCATCGTAGCACTTAAACGTGAACCATCTTTCACGACTGCAGGTTCATCCTGATGGGCATCGCCACAGGCTGTCAGTGACAGAACAAGGCAGCAAGCCGATATATAAATTAAACGATCCATATGATTTTCTTTTTGTGAGTGAAACGAGGGTGCGCAGCCTCGTTGCTTGCGCACCCTCGTGATGATAATTCGTATTTACAATACTTGCTAATGATTACCAAGTAACTTTGGGCTGAATGATTGTAGACCAGTCATAGTAGAGGTTGTAGTTGGTGTCACCCTTCAAGATGTTGCCATCGAGGATATAAGCACCACCACCGGCTCCGCTATTGGCAACAACGCCTACGTAACCATTTTCATCACCCCAGAAGTAATAACCCTGACCAGTAAGAGCCTGCTCAACTTCGGTAGACTGAGAAACACCCTGCAGAACGAACAGCAGGTCAATCTTCTTCAGATCTGTGAAGATCGGGTTCTTGCTCTTGAAGTTACCGGGACCCCAGAATTCAGAATCCTTGCGCTCGAAGATCTTCAGAATACCATCAGATGCAGCAACAGTAATATTGTTGTCAACAATCTTAATGACATTGTCCATGTAACCGTCGATAGTACCGAACGAACCAGCCAACTTAGCCTGACCAGTGTTAGAATACCACCAGGGGTTAGAAGTCTTGGTGTTGGTCCACTTAGGAATCGTAATCTTGATGGGATAAGGATTAGAACCAGCAGCAGAGAGAATCTGGAGCTGCTTGTCATTAGCATCGGTAGAAGAACCGTTTGCGTTAGAACCAATCAGACCACCAACAGCTGCAGCACCAGCAATCTCACCAATCTCAACAGTGATAGATCCCTTACCAGCAACATCACCAATTTGAGCTTCCTTAGCAGTAGCCAGCATACCATACAAACCGCCAGTGTAACCTTCATTAGCCAAAAGCAGATTCTTAATAGCTACCTTGTTGTCATTGCCAGACTTACCAGTTTCCAGCTTGTTAGCCTGATAGTAACCAACGAAACCACCGGCATTCTTGTTCTCAGCAACAACCTGGCCATCAACACGTACATTACCCTCAACTATAGTGGTATTGTTCTGTGTGTTAAGTGCTTTGTAAATCCACATACGACCAACAAGTCCACCAACATTCTTACCAGAATTGTTAGAGCCGTTGACCTTCTTGCGAGACTCGTCGAACGCAGCAAATATCTGGTTCTTAACAGCAACCGTACCACGAACGAGTGTTGCATTATCCACATACCAAGCGTGACCAATCAGACCACCGACATTAGAACCGATAGTAAAGATCTGATCGTTCATGTGGGTCTTCATGCTGCCTAAGCCGCCGTCACCCCAAGTCAGGTTTCTTGCAGTAACGTAACCAACCTGACCACCGACATTGTCTGACTCAGAAGTAACATACTCACCATAAACGTCAACACCAGTAGCTTTAACAGTAGGACAGTATTCCCAATCGATACCCCACTCTTCAACACCTGTGTTATACATACCTGTACTACTTGGGATGATTGGATCAGCGGAAATAAGACCGATAGCACCACCGACGTTAACATCCTTAGAAGCAACCCATGTCTGTCCGTAGATAGAGCTGTTCTCCTTGACGGCCAGATTCTTAATGGTAACTGATGTAAGAGAGTTCAGCCAACCAAAGGCACCACCGATGTTACGGCCGTTAGCGTCAACACGGATGCAGTCTGCACGGTTGTCGGTCAGTGTGATAGCATCATCAGCAGATACGCGACCGCAGATAGAACCGATGTTGCAGATAAAGAACTTGTGAGCATCCATCAAAGCGTCAGTCAGGTCAACATTCTTAATGTCAACAGTTGACTGGGTGTCGATACGGCGGATAAGACCCAGACCCTCGTCAATAGCAATCTTCTGAGGACCATCACAGCAGCACTCAACGGGCAGAGCAGGTTCGTACAGAGAGAAGTACATGTTGCGGAAGTTAGTGTTCTTACCGTCGAATGAGAATGCTTCAGCAATAGAATTATCGTTAGGATCAGTTACGTCAGCACCAATCCATGGGAACAGCTGACCACCGAGCCATACGCTACGTACGTAAGCAGACATGAAGTAGTCATAAGGTGAAATACCTAAGGTAGTCTTGCTGGCCAGACCCATACTTGAAACCTGAGCAGCTGTGAAGATCTCACTCTGGTCATAACCATTAGCAAGAGCAAAGTCAGACAGCTTCTGGCCAGTCCATGAAGCGTGTACGCTGATTCTGTTATCCAGGTTAGGATTATCTTCAACGATCTCCTTAATACCTGAGTTACCAGTAGTGTAAACATTGGTAAATCCATTCTCGCCAATTCTGTAATATCTGATCTTCTTAATCAGCATATCGGTTACACGCAGATCGATGTTTGTGTCATGACCCTTCATCAACGGAGTTCCTTCAGTGCTTGTAGAACTCTGATCGATACGATCAAACTCACCGAGGAAGTAGAGCAGATTAATCTCATCGTCTACGCCATCACCGTTTGCATAAACGTGACCGAACTGGTTCTGGTGGATATCAACACGACCCCAGCTACCACGGAGAACAATACCGGCGTTTCTGTAGTTACGATAGTTGCTCCAGACAAAATAATCAGTGTAACCAGATACCTGACGAGTGTTAGCACTCAGAATAATATTCTTGCCAGTTACGACACCGTCGGTCTTCAGAATAACATTAGAGGTCGGCAGAATGATGTAGTGCTCACCCTGTGTACCGTCAGCGAATGTAATCGTAACAGTACGAGCCTTATCCTGTGAGGTCTCATCGTTGTAACCTCTGCTACCCTTGACAGGAATCTTCAACCATTGTGTAGAACCGCTCAGAGTAATCCATTCAGACATTACATCGTTATAGTTAGCTCTTGCCTCAAGAATGTCGAAATCAACATCGCTCTGTGCAAGCTCAATGTCAACAGAGCTCTGGCCAGGAATATTGTTGGCAATGTACAGTGTACCACTGGTAATAGGCAACAAGTTCTTTACCTTAATGGTGTGGCCATTGATTCTCTTCTTGCCATCAGCAGACCATGTTCCATCGTTGAGAATCTTCTCGGCAATAAACTGAGACAGCTCTGTAGCATCGTCAAATGCGCACTCGTAGGTAACGCTCTGAGCAATTTGACCGAACCATTGTGTAGTTACGTCAAGATCCTCGAATACACGCAGAACCTCAGCATTGGGCCATACATAGTCATACTTGCTGTCTTCAGAAATAGCGAGAACGCTCAGCTTGTCATAGTGACCGGCAATGACGGGAATGAAGATAGTCTTGCTGTCGTCGCTATTCTTATCCAGCAGCTGGTCGATGTCTACGCGCAGCGTGTCAGCGTGGCGATAATCCTCGTCAACCTGCAGAGCAGCACCGTCCTCAAGGATAGTGGTCAGTGTACCAGACAGAGCCTCGTCGCTACCGCCAAGCATATTGGTCTTAGCAGCATAATCGGCCTCAGAGGTGTAAGCAAAGTGGTGAGTGTTCAGCACAATAGCTGTAGTTCCAGCAGGAAGATCCTTGATGTTAATCTTCAACAGACCAGTCAGAGCCTTCATGTTAGCATTCAGCTGTGAGCCAGTGAAGCTGACATTGTTAGCCCAGTAGGGAATAGCCAAAGGCCAGTAAACGGTCTCTTGATCATCACCAACTTCTTCATTCTGAGTGAAGTTAGCGGGAATCTTGGCAATCAGCTGCATTTCGTTGTTCTCAGTAGCATGAACACCCTTCAGGAACTGGCTAGAAGATACTGCTACCAACTCACCCTTGCTGGCAACGCCATTGTCAGTGATGACATCGAACGAAGCCGTGCTTTCACCAGCGCCAGAGGTGAGTCCATAAATGTTGAACTTCAGAGCGTTTGCGCTGTACACATTGATAATGTCACCCTCGCTCCATACAACCTTACCTTGCTCAAGAACACCCATACGGGTAGTCTCTTCAGTAGGAAGAGTTGCATAAAGGTCAGCATTGGGGTCAAGATTGGCCTTGCTGAGTGAGAGGTCGTCAGAGCAGCTTGCCAATGCACCTACAAAGGCAACTGCAGAAAACAATTTAATTAAACCTTTCATAAAATTAATAATTAAGTTAATAAAAAAAATAAAGAGAATATAATTCGCTAATCATAAATAATCGGATCGTCTGGCTGGGTAATGGAGACGTCCAGCAGCGGCTCCTCGATTTCCATGTCCAATATCTCGGTCTCGGGAGATACATACATCTTCAAATCTTTCATTTTCATAATACTTCTAATAGTTAAAAAAATTAATTAATATTGTTATTTATTGCTATTTCATACCAATTGTAGCTGCAAATATACGATAATTATTAATACCATGCAAGTTTTTTGAGCTTTTTTTTTCACTTTTTGGCGAAAAAGTGACAAAAAACCCTCTATCCATCGCGATTTTATTAAAAATTACCTATTTAAATGCCTTTAACAATTTCGGTTGTCTGGTTCATGATTACAGCTACTTGTCGTGAGTAGAAACGCCGGCAGACACTCCACCCGCCTCTTAGATTAATATAATGTACGGGCGCACCCGTACATTATATATAAGCGGGTTTGTCAGCCGGTTTCATCGGCTTACAGTAGGATTCTTATTCAGCCAGCTTGCCGTCAGAGCCAAGCACGTTGACAATCTTGTGGATGTACATCTTCTTCATGTTCTCGCGAGCGGGCTTCAGATACTGACGGGGATCGAAGTCTCCAGGATGCTCGGCCAGGTGCTTGCGGACAGCAGCGGTCATGGCCAGACGAGAGTCAGAGTCGATGTTGATCTTGCAGACAGCGCTCTTCGATGCCTCACGCAGCTGCTCCTCGGGGATACCGATAGCGGCC
>JAEEGL011613896.1_pt1 | contig 17142 bp, 14 predicted proteins | sample 9134231 | NCBI WGS metagenome assembly JAEEGL01 (sample SAMN16246548, study PRJNA631951) | gut metagenome | biome: gut microbiome; feature: rumen; material: fiber-attached | host: Bos | place: Iran: Karaj | collected 2018-10
ATGCCGTGGCGCACGATGCTCACGAATTTTCCGTCTTGCACGACGATTCCGCCTGCCGCCGGTGCCATCCTGAAGGTCTCTTTCAAGGCTACGGCCACGGCGTTTTCACCCACTTCGTGGATGAAAGTGTCGCCTGGGTCGTGGTCGTCGAGCCACTCAGGTAAAAAATCGCACAAAAGTTCGGCATCGTATTTGTCAGATTCTTGGGATGTTGCGTCGAATTTCAACGAATCACCATCGATTTTTGGGAAAACCAGTGCTTTGTTTTCTTGAAAAATCTTGTACATTTGCAGTCTAATTTAAGTTGCATTCAAGCTACAAAGATAGACAAATTTGCTTCAATAAAGCTCACACATTATGAAATACGAAGATTCCGCATTGATTTTGGCTCAGCATCTGCTTCAGATTAAGGCCGTGAAACTCAGCCCCCAAGCCCCATTTACTTGGGCATCAGGATTAAAAAGTCCCATTTATTGCGACAATCGTGTTACGCTTTCTTATCCTGCTGTGAGAACTTACATCCGGCAGCAGTTTGTGGAGAAAATCATTCAAAACTATGGCAAACCTGATGTGATTGCTGGCGTGGCTACAGGAGGCATCGCACAAGGTGCATTGGTGGCTCAGGAGATGGGCTTGCCTTTTGTGTATGTGCGCTCTGAGAAAAAAACGCATGGGATGCAAAACCAGATTGAGGGTGTTATCAATGCGGGTCAGTCGGTGGTGGTCATTGAGGATTTGGTTTCTACAGGAAAGTCGAGCCTGATGGCGGTTGATGCATTGCGTGAAGCAGGTGCCGAGGTGAAGGGTATGGTGGCCATTTTCACTTACCAAATGGAACTTGCCCGGAAGAACTTCGAGGAGAAGAGATGTGAGCTGGTCACCTTGTCTAACTATGAGACTTTGATACATAAAGCAGTGGAGGAGAGCTATGTCACCGAAAAGGATGTTGAATCGTTAAAGGAGTGGCGTAAGGATCAGCAGGCCTGGAGCGATAAATTCATTGAATGATGTTTGGGGTATAGGCAATGCTTTGCGTCTTCTATAATAATAAGGTGAGTTGTTTCAGGAAATAGGGCTATGCGCCTTTACAATATGAATTTAATCTCTTTTATGTCAAAACAATAAGGGACATTCTCTTTATCGAAGAGTTGCAGTCTTCCAAATGAGTCTATTCCCTTCAAAAAAAGTCTTATGGTTTTTCCAGCGACTTCATATTTAGCCCAAGTACGGTAGCGGAAAAGCCTTTTCAAATAATCTTGTTCAATGATGGTCGGGTGGGATTTGAGTTGTTCTGCCTTTACCAATATGTGCTCTGCGATTTGTTCCAAAAGCGGCTGCAATTCGTAATCCTTGCCTGTGATCATTTTCATCGAAATCGGATGAGTTGGCCAATCTTGAAATTGCATTTGGTTGACATTCAGTCCGATGCCGATGATGGAAAGGTCCATCATATTGGCCTTGATAGTGCTGTTAATGAGAATGCCAGCCAATTTGCGGTTTTCGTAAAAAATGTCGTTTGGCCATTTGATGCTGAGCTTATCATTTGGAAGTATGTTGTCCAATACATCTATGATGCCCAAGGGTACGGCTTTGGAGAGCAGAAACTGCTTTTCTGCAGGCAGATAATTCATATCCACAGCCAAAGAGAAAGTGAGGTTTTTTCCTGCCTCACTTTCCCAGCTGTTGCTTCCCATACCTTTGCCTGCAGTCTGCTCGTTGGTACTGACTACCCAGTTGCGGATGTCACACTCCGATTGTATTCTAACAAGGTAGGCGTTGGTGGAGTCGAGTTGTTCGAAATGATGGTAAGTAAGCGACATAATGTAAGTCTGGGTTAAATGATGATGACTTTTTGGATGTGCAAACCAACTTTAACGAAAAATAATCCGGTGCCGAACTTCTTGAGGTTGAGGCGTAATATGTCGTGGCAATAGTCTTCAAAAACGCACTGACCAAGCAGGTTGAATACACTTATCTTTTGGAAAACTGGGCATTTGATGGAAACCAGCCCTTGGGTTGGGTTGGGATAAATGCAAGGGAGTTCATAGTCAATCTCGCTAAAGCCATAATTCGACCTTGCTTTACTGGCTTGAAGAACAGTTTTGCTGCCATTGGATGTTTGGATCCAAGCGATGGCATCCAGTTGCTCGCAGTCGTAAAAGTGGTTTAATGTGAGAGTGAAGGTGTATTCAAAAGGCTCGTTGGCGGCCAAGTGTTCAATGAATTGGCCTGATGCATCGGGGAGAAGACCATTCATTACATTGTAGAAGCTGTTTTCTCCATTGGGACCCGGAGCAGAATCGAAATGAACTTCTTTTTCTATAATGCCAACAAAAAGCCTTAAATTGTTGAAGTCAGTGGCACTTTGCCCCATCACATAAGCAGAAAGGGTGTTGGCGTCCTCATCGATTTCAAAAGTGAGTTGCATTTCTATGGGCGATTCTTGGGTGAGCAATAGGTCGATGATGTTTTGATTCAGTTGGTTGGGAGTCCCCGAAAAGTGGTTGCCGTTGATGACCATATGAGGCACTCCTGTCACTCCATAGTTAGTGGTTCTGGCTTCGTTGTCGGTTGGGTTGCAGAGATACATTGGGTCGGAATCTGAAGGCCAATTGACGTGGTATTGGATTGCAGCCACTTTGTTGGAATTGGCGGCTATGAGAGCGTCTAGTTCAAGGATTTGCAGGGCACAGTTTTCACAACCCGTGTTGGTGAAACTTTCTACCAAAAGCATACGCTCATTCTGTGCATTGGCACTCAAAAATACAAACACAAGAGAAAGGGCCAGAATTATGGAAACAGGTCTCATCAGAAAATATTACTCAATTTCTGCACAAAATTACTTGTTTTTCTAAAAATGGCAATGTTTTTGTTGCGGGATTGGAAAAAGTTTTGCAATTTTGCAAAGCGAAACAAAGATAATAATTAAAAATTTAAGCTATGGTTAGAAAAACTATTTTTACTATGATGTTTTTGGCTGTAATTGGTTGCGTTTCAGCGCAATCATTGCGGTTTGAATGGAATGGACAAGTCTATTCTGAGGGTGAGGAAATTGTGTGTACAAACGATGAATACGGTTATGGTGAGTACATCCAACACATGCAACTGAGAAATCTCACATCGGGTGACTTGAATGTCATCGTTGAGAAGGAAGTTCTTGAGGATCTTGAAGGCACTATGAACTTCTTCTGCTGGGGTCAATGCTACAGTTCTGCTGTCTTTGTCAGCGACACTGTTACTGTGGTAGCCAATAGCCTCAATACAGATGACCTTTCGTTTCACACATTGTTTGAAGAACCTGTCTTCGGCAAAGTGTTGGTGAAGTATTCAGCTTATGATGCGAATCATCCCAACGAGCGCGTTTCCATCAATGTCATTTTCCATAAGTCTGACGTCGGTATGAATGAAATGGCGTCAGTGTATTTCGGTCAGCCTTATCCGAATCCAGCCAATTCGATGGTGAGTTTTGATTACCATTTGTCAGGTAATTCTGCCGATGCCGTGGTTTACAATTTGGTGGGCCAAGAAGTTATGCGTCAAGAAATCAACACTTTTGATAAAAGGGTGAGCTTATCGGTGGCCGACCTTAATGATGGTATTTATTTCTGCTCTGTCATATGTAACGGACAGAATTTAGCAACAGTCAAGTTCGTTGTCAGGAAGTGACAAAATGACCTTTTATAGCATTAGGAAGTCGTTCGAAGGGGCGGCTTCCTTATTTTTTGAGCAGGTTGCAAGGTTGCAACTCGACACTTTTACAATGCAATAAGCAGTTTTGCACGATGTTTGTATAATAATCTGGTAGATTAACCACTTAAAAACATCAATCAATGGAAAAGAAACTTCAAAGAGACCCACAAAACAAAGTCATTGGTGGCGTTTGCGCCGGATTGGCCAACTATTTCGGCATAGATGCCTCATTGGTAAGGCTGCTTTTTGCCATAGCTTTCTTCGTTTTCAGTTCTGGGTTGTGGATTTATCTCCTGCTGTGGATTGTTATGCCTGTTGCACAAGGTGGAAAGGCTGAAGCCAACTATTATGCTTCGCCCGATGGGACAGTAGAAGCTTCGTCAGAGGAAACTACTGACGTGGTAAAAGAACCCATACAAAACAAAGGGAGTCTAATTGCTGGTTTGATACTGATTGGCATTGGGGCCTTTGGCCTTTTGCATCAGTACATTCCCGAAATCAATTGGAGCACGATATGGCCTATTTGTCTCATCTTGTTCGGCATTTTCTTGATTGTCCCTAAAAACAGAAAATCATGAAAAGCAGAAATTTGTTTTTGGGCGTCATCCTTCTTTTCATCGGTATAGTTGCCTTGTTGGTTTCAATAGATGTCATTGATATCAGTTGGGTCGCCGTTTGGCGGCTTTGGCCTATGTCGTTTGTCTTTGCAGGTATTACTATCTTGCCTGTCAAGGAATGGCTGAAAGCCCTTTTGCTGTTGGCGGCATTGACTGTGTGCGTCCTTTTGTATCAGTATGAAACTTCTCATGGTATGTCTCATTGGTTGTTTAGCAGGCTTTGAACTCCTGAACTGATACGACATTGAATGAAAAGTTGTAATAAGACGGAATTTTGACATTTTAAATGTTTTTTTTGCTATTTTGGATGATTATATATAATAATTTGTATTTTTGCACCATCAATTCAATTTAGGTGAAATAACAAATTATCTAATATCGCTATGAATAATCATCAATTGTCAAGGCTGTTTTTTACGACCCTACTAATGTTTTTTACTGTGTATGCTGTTGTTGCTCAGGATAATAGTATCAAAGGCTTCGTCTATGAGGAATCAACGGGTGAACCTATGATGTTCACCAATGTCTATCTCAAAGGTACCACTTTCGGCGGATCGACTAGCGAAAATGGCTATTTCAACATTAACCGCATACCTGATGGACGCTATACCCTTTTGATTACCAGCGTGGGCTACGATACTATTTCGGAGGTGTTTAATCTTTCGAAAGGCCAAACTGTCAGTCGTAAATACTATATGAAAGAAACCAGTCAGAAATTGGAGACGGTGACCATCACTGCTGACAAGATTGAAGCTCGCACCGAAACCAAGACTTCTGTCATTACCATCACGCCTAAGACAATTACCAAGATTCCGAGCGTTGGAGGTCAGGCCGACTTTGCCCAATACCTGCAAGTGGTGCCAGGTGTCATTTTCACTGGTGACCAAGGTGGACAGCTTTATATTCGTGGCGGTTCACCCATCCAAAACAAGGTGCTTCTCGATGGTATGGTGATTTACAATCCATTCCATTCCATAGGTTTGTTTTCGGTGTTCGACACCGACATTATCCGCAATGCCGATGTTTTCACCGGTGGCTTTGGTGCCGAATACAGTGGTCGTATTTCATCAATAATGGACATTTCCACACGCGATGGCAACAAGAAACGCATTTCAGGTAAGATTGGCGGCAATACCTTTGGTGCCAAAGTGATGGTGGAAGGCCCGCTGAAGAAAGCCAAGACCCCTGATGAGGCCTCCATTTCCTTTATCCTTTCAGCAAAAAACTCCTATTTGGAACAATCCAGCAAGATATTCTATCCATATGCTTCCGAGACAGGCTTGCCTTTCAATTTCCAGGACCTTTATGGTAAAATCTCGCTTAATGCGCCTAATGGCAGTAAAGTCAACTTGTTTGGTTTTTCGTTCAACGACCAAGTGAATAATTATATGTCGTTGAGTGACTTTGGATGGAATTCATATGGCGCAGGTACCAATTTCCTCGTGATTCCTGGTAAGTCTCCTGTGATGATTGAGGGTAATATTGCCTATTCGAGTTATACTTCTCGTATGAAAGAAGCAGACAGTCCCGACCGTTATAGTAAGATTAATGGTTTCAATATGGGCTTTGATTTCAGCCAGTTTATGGGTAAAAACACTTTCAAGTATGGTATCGAGATGCTTGGTTATACTACTGATTACCAAACATATAGTGTTTATGGCCATAGCAAAATTGGTGACAAGGTGAATTCCACTGAAATTGGCGTTTACGCCAAATACAAGGCTGTATTGGGCAAATTATTGTTGGAGCCAAGCTTTCGCCTGCAATTCTACGCTTCGCTGTCAGACCTTTCACCTGAACCTCGTTTGGCTGTCAAGTACAACGCCAACGATTGGCTTCGTTTGAAAGCTGCAGCCGGTATGTACTCGCAGAATTTTGTGGCTGCCACGAGCGACCGCGATGTGGTGAATCTGTTTTACGGCTTCCTTTCCGGAATCGATAACCTTCCTGCCACTTATGATGGTAAGCCCATCAATAGTTACCTGCAAAAAGCCAATCACTTCATCTTGGGTGCCGAGTTCGACATTGCTCGGAATGCTACTGTGAATTTGGAAGGCTATTGGAAGGACTTTGTCCAACTGACCAATATCAACCGAAATAAGATTTATGCCGATACGCCTTCCGAGATTCCCGACTTGCTAAAAAAAGATTTCACCAAAGAAACGGGTGATGCCTACGGCTTCGATGTGTCATTGAAATATGAAGATCAGCATTGGTATCTTTGGGCTGTTTATGCTATGGGCTTCGTTACGAGAGAGTATGAAAAAGCTGTGGAAGACGGTGTTGAATTAACCCAATATGCGCCTCACTTCGACCGTCGTCACAATATCAACGTGATTCTGACTTACACCGCAGGTGCAAAGCGCCAGTGGGAGTTCAGCGGTCGTTGGAACTTTGGTACAGGTTTCCCGTTTACGCAAGTGCAGGGCTTCTATGAGTATTATTCTTTCCAGGATGGCATCAACTTTGACTACACCACTACCAATGGTGAGTTGGGTGTGCTGTTTGGTGATCTCAATGATGGGCGTCTGCCCACCTACCATCGTTTCGACCTTGACGTGAAGCGTAAGTTTTATTTTACGGAGAACATTGTGCTTGAGGCCGATCTCAGTGTGACCAACGTCTACAACCGCAACAACGTGTTTTATGTCAACCTAATTACTAGCGATGTGGCGCGTCAGCTGCCTATCCTGCCATCTTTTGGGTTGACCCTTTCGTTCTGATGCAAGAATGCCAGATGAATAGCGTTCCAACTCCTCCAAAGGCCGCCATCCGTCCCCACGAGATGACGATGCACGGCCATTCTCGTGTCGATAACTATTATTGGCTCAACGAACGTGAAAACCCAGAGGTAAAGGCTTATCTTGATGCTGAAAACCAATATGCAGAAGCCTGTCTGAAACATACAGAACCTCTTCAGGAACAATTGTTCAAGGAAATCACAGGACGCATTAAGCAAGACGATAATTCGGTGCCCATCAAGATTCGCGACTATTACTATTATACGCGCTATGAGGAGGGAGGGGAGTATCCTATCTACTGCCGTAAAAAGCACAGTTTGGAGGCTCCAGAGGAGATCCTGTTGGATGGCAATGTTTTGGCGGAAGGCTATGCATTCTTTGAAATCGGAGAGGTGAGCCTCAGTGAGAACGACCGGCTACTTGCCTATTCGGTGGATACGGTGAGTAGACGTATCTATACGGTGTATATCAAGGACATGGAGACAGGTATGCTTATCGGTAAACCTATCACTGGCACATCGGGCAATGTGGTTTGGGCTAGCGATAACAAGACGCTTTTTTACGGCGTGAAAGATGAGACGTTGCGACCTTTCAAGATAATGCGTCACCAAATAGATACAAATTCGAATGATGATGTGGAGGTGTATTGTGAAAACGACGAGGCTTTCATTTGCTACATCAGCAAGACAAAGTCAAGGAAATATCTGATTATCAATTCTGATTCAACACTTTCTTCTGAATGCCGAATTCTTGAAAGCGACCAACCTGAAAAGGAGTTTAGGGTTTTTCAAGAGCGTCAATCTGATATGCTTTACGTCATCGACCATTACCGAGAGCATTTTTACATTCAGACCAACGCTGAGGGAGCTAGGAACTTCAAGATAATGCGCACCCCTGTCAGGCATACTGGAAAATCAAATTGGGAAGAAATTGTGCCTCATCGTGACCGAGTAATGATAGAAGGTTTCACTATTTTTGACAAGTTTTTTGTCATCGAGGAACGAGAGGAAGGTCTGGTCAAGATTCGAGTGAAATTATGGAATGGTGACATCGATTATTATATTGGTTTTGAAGAGCCGGCCTATACTGTTGCTGTAGGTGCCAATCCTGACTTTGATGCTGTCACTTTTCGGTATTCATACAATTCTATGACTACACCTCCGTCGGTGTATGAATACGATATGGAAAAATGCACAAGAATTTTGCTCAAAAGGCAAGAGATTGTGGGCGGCTATAACCCAGAGGAGTATGTTACTGAGCGGCTGATGGCTTCTTCGCACGATGGCGTACTAGTGCCGATTTCGCTTGTGTATAAGAAGAATTTTGTTGTTGATTCTGATAAAATACCTCAAAGTAAGAAATCAGGTTCGTCGGTGAACACAGGGGTTTTTGACCGTCCACTTGTTCTTTATGGCTATGGCTCTTATGGCTCTAGTGTGGATGCCTATTTCTCATTGGCACGTCTGAGTCTGTTGGATCGAGGCTTCGTTTGGGCCATTGCCCACATTCGTGGTGGTGAGGAAATGGGCCGCCAATGGTATGACGATGGCAAGATGCTGAATAAGAAAAACACTTTCCTTGATTTTATTGCTTGTGCCGAACACCTAATCAGTTTAGGGTATACCTCACCTCAAAAACTGTTTGCGATGGGAGGAAGTGCAGGAGGCCTGTTGGTGGGTGCGGTGGCCAATATGCGGCCTGATTTGTGGAAGGGCATTATCGCACAAGTGCCATTCGTGGATGTGGTTACCACAATGCTTGACAAGAATATTCCGCTCACCACGGGCGAATATGACGAGTGGGGTAACCCCAATGAGAAGCAATATTACGACTACATCCTTTCCTATTCACCTTATGACAATGTGGAAGCAAAAGACTATCCTGCTATGCTCATCACTACGGGGATGCACGACAGTCAGGTTCAATATTGGGAACCGGCTAAATGGGCGGCAAAACTGCGCGCCTTGAAGACCGATCACAACCCACTTTATTTAAAGACAGAGATGGACTATGGGCATGGTGGTGCATCGGGTCGTTTTGAGGGCTATAAAGAAATCGTCTTAGAATATGCTTTTATGCTTAATGAGTTAGGAATGATTTGATTGTAGTGTAAAAATATTCTTTTTCAGTAAATTGTTGCAGTATAGTTACAATTGATAATGATTGCTTGCATTAAAGGATTTGATTATAAGTTGTTTAAACTCATAAAACATAATAAAAAATGAAAGGTTTGAAATTAGCGATGGTTTTCGCGACCATAATGCTGGCCGTCGTTTCTTGCGGTCCAAAGAAAACTACTCAAAAAGTGGAAGAAGGAAATGTCGCGCCTCGAATTCTGGTGCTTTTTTATTCTCAAACTGGTAATACCAAAGTCGTGGCAACAGAGATGGCTACGCGTCTTGGCGCTGATATAGAAGAGATTGTCCCTAAGCAACTTTATGACGGTGACTTCCAATCCACCATTGAACGTGGCAGGAAAGAACACGAAGAGGGTGTCTTTCCTGAGATTCAGCCTATTAATGCTGAATTGGACAAGTATGATGTTGTCTTCCTTGGCTATCCCGTTTGGTTTGGCACCTACGCACCTCCCATTGCCTCCTTCCTGAATCTGGTGGATTTGAGTGGTAAAAAGATTGTTCCGTTTTGCACTTTCGGCAGCGGGGGATTGGAATCCAGCACAAAGGATTTGGTTGAGGCTGAGCCTAATGCAGAGATTCTTCCTGGCTATGGTATCCGTGCTGCACGCTTGGCTGCCGTTTCCAAAGAGATAGACAATTTCTTGAAGGCTGGTGGTTTTATCAATGGTGAATACACTAAACTGGAGGAATTTCCTGCACAACATCCTGTTAGTGAAGAGGAAGCGGCCATCTTTGATGCCGCCGTTGACGGCTACCGTATGCTTCATGCCAAGGCCACAACTGTTGCCTCTCGCGCTATCCCTGAAGGTACGGAATATTTATTCATCGCTGTTGACCTCCCTAAAGATGGAAAAAACGATACGGCTTCTGTAGCTGAGCTACAGGTTTATGTGATGGCCGCTGAGGGTGAGAATCCAGTATTCACAAAAGTAATTAGGTGATGAAAAAGCTGTTTTTCAGTATTTTGTTTGTCGCTCTTATGGGGTGCGACAGAGTAGAACAACAAAAAGAAACCGAAATGGATATTAATAATGAACAGCTGACCTCTTTCGATGTGCAGGAGGAGTTTCAGAAAAACGGCTTTACTTGGTTTACAGAGAACCTCATCCTATGCTCTGGCGATACCACCGAAAACAATGCTATGACCATTGGATGGGGTGGCATTGGCAACTACCTTGGTCACGACCGTCCTGCAATTACCGTTTATGTGGCACCTGGACGTTACACATGGGAGTTTATGGAGAGACATCCGCGTTTCACCGTTATGCAGTTTGACAACCCGGAGATTTGGCAATATCTTGGCTCGCACAGCGGTCGCGATGGTGACAAGGCTGCTGCCCTTGGCTTGCACGTGGCTTACACCGAACGCGGCACGCCCTATTATGAGGAAGCTAACTTAGTTGTCGAATGCGAAACTATGACGGTCTGGCATCAGACGGAGCAAGACTTCCGAAACGACACCCCCAAAAAGTGGTATGATGGTTTCGTGCCTGGCATCCATACGGTTTATGTGGGCGAGGTGATTGGTGCTTGGAAGAGACATGGTATGACCAATGGCAACCAATGACACATTTCAGACCTGTTTGAGCAGATAAAATACTGATTTTGTACGACTTCCTTACGTGACTTTTTTGTTCCTGAAGATGTAGCTATGCCGCCGAGGTCCATTATCGAGGATGAGGATTTGCAAGTGTATGTTCGTGTTTTTGGACGACTCTCTGATGGCAGGTGCTTGGTGGCCGAGTGCGACAGGAGGATTGTTGGGGACGTTTGGACAAGTATGATGAAGGACTATGGTTACTTTGCTGACGATACACCTTCTTGCTATATCGCTTTATAAGAAATATCGCAGCAGGGGCGTTGGTATTGCATTGATTAAGAATATGCTACGAAACTTGCAAAAAGAGGAGTACAGGCAAGTTTCGCTATCAGTGCAAAAGGCAAACTAAGCGGCCAAAATGTATCCAAATCATCGTAGACGGTGCGGCTCAACTAAACGATATGCTAAACAATTTGCGGAAACATGCTAATCGTGATAGTCGCTATCTTTCCATTGAAATTTCACAGTCTCAGGCACTAAATACTTGCCTATCTTGTAATCAATGTTAGCCTTGTGGGCCTGACTGAGCTGATAGCATCGTGGCACACGATACATCCTCCCATTTTTTATGAAGTGAGCTCCCGTTTGGTGAAATCGGAATGCAACATCTTTTGAGACGCATTGCTCTCTAAGGGCAAGTATCCAGTCGTAATTGCAAGGCCTAGCGTCAATTCCAGACTCGCCACCTACTGATACCTCATCAATGGATTCATTCAGATAGGGAGTGAGATTTATGGCAGTGAGCAAAGGGGAAGCAATGATGCTCTTATGTTTGATGGGGAGTGATAGGAAGATGGGCAAACGGTAATCGGCCATTTCCTGATTCTCCACAGTGCATCCCACAATGACATTGTCATAACCGTTGCCCCAGTCATTGGGTATACACTCCAAAAAACGGTCAATGCGCTTGGTGAAAAAGAAGAACCAGAGGTCGCTTCTGTATTTCATCATCTGCCAGCATTCGGGTCGCCATGGGTCTGCGTCTTTCAACAGGAAATCGGAGGTAAAGCAGGTGAATACGACTTTACCGCTCTCAATTTTCCAAGACTTGTCGCGTTTCCGCTTGAGTGGCATGTTGAAGTTGCCCGTTTTTCTGCACTCACTGCTGGAAATTTCACTGCCGTACATCTCATCTTGACGGTAGACATAACAATACTTGCACCCGGCACTAATCTTGGTGCAACCGTGCCACGGATTCCAGTCAGCGTATATTTCCCAATGTTCGGACATAATGTAAAGTCGGGAAAAGTTTCTCACAATCTTATCATCTCACCCATCTGACCAACCGACAGATTGGGAACATAATTGTCATTTTCGTTTGCAAAAATACTTGTTTTGTATAAATAGAAAAAGATTATTTTTGCAGCCATTATGAGTTGGATTATCCTTGTCGTTGCTGCCCTATGTGAAATAGGCTTCGATTTCTTTCTTGGCAAGGCCAAATTGGCTGCTGGTACTGAGTTTTGGCTTTGGATTTCAGGCTTCGCCATGTTCTATGGGCTGTGTGCTATGCTTTCGGCGAAAGCTCCGCTGCGTCATCTTTGGCACAACCTATCCCGTTTGTTTTGGGACAGGTGCTGTTGGGTGTCTTTGTCTTTCAGAAGCTGCCATTTTTTGGCGATTGTTTTACCTCGGCACATTGGCTCTTTCCATCGTTGGAATTAAAATCGTTAGATAAGGGTATGAAAACAGAAAACAAACTTTAGCGGAAAAGTGATGCCGTATTCACTTATGGAGTCCGTTACAAAACACAACAATAAAACCAAATTAATATGGAAGCAAATGTAGGTCTTTTCAATGAAAGTTTCCCACCAGTAATGGACGGTGTGGCGGTTTGTGTGCAGAATTATGCTTATTGGTTGCAAAAAAAGGTGGGTGGCGTTTCGGTCATAACTCCGAACAAGACAGGAGCTAACTATGGTCAATATCCATACGAGGTGTTAGACTATATTTCTGTAGCTGTGCCTTTTAGGCATCCATACGTGACGGGTATCGCTCAAATAGATCCACTTTTAAGAGCGAAACTATCCCGTCGCCGTTTTAAGATTGTTCACGCACACTCCCCCTTCTCTGCAGGTTTGATGGCTGCCCATGTGGCCAAATCGCAAAACATTCCGCTTGTTGCCACATTTCATTCGAAGTTCAAGGACGACTTCTTGAAGGTGGTTCCCTCGGAGATGTTGGTCGATCAAGCCATCAAGATTGTGATGGAGTTTTTCGACAAGGCTGATGAAGTGTGGATTCCTCAAGCATCGGTAGAGGAGGTCATTCGAGAATACGGATACAAAGGGCACGTGGAAGTAGTTGATAATGGGTCTGACCTTGTGGCAGATTACTCCGATTCTTTCTTCATCGAATCTCGTAAGGCCCTGGGAATAGCCCCCAATGAGCTCGTACTGTTATTCGTAGGCCAACATATTTGGCAGAAGAATGTCAGGCTCATAATCGACGGTCTTGAAAGAATTAAGGATTTGCCCTTCAAGATGTTTTTTGTAGGTACAGGCTATGCGGCCGCAGAAATGAAAGAACTCGTCGAACAGAAAGGCTTGAGCTCAAAGGTGACATTTACAGGAATGCTCACAGAAAGAGAGCAGATTGTACGCTATTATGCAGCTTCCGACCTGTTTTTGTTCCCGTCATTGTATGACAACGCTCCGCTTGTCGTACGCGAAGCCGCTGCACTCCATACACCTTCCATTATGGTGGAAGGATCCACCGCAGCCACCATCCTCAAGGACTGCCAAAACGGATTCCTTATTTCTAATGACCTTGATAGCTTTGAGGCTTGCCTAAGGAGGTTGGCTCAGGATAGGGAATTGGTGAAACGTGTTGGCCTGGAGGCTGCTGGCACCATTGTCAGAAGTTGGGAAGACGTGGTTGACGAAGTGCTTGACCGTTACAATGCCCTCATTGAACGAAAAACGCGCATTAGACCTTTACCGACAAGGCAATAAGGTTAAAACCCATATAAGGTCTTGATTACAAAATTACCACAACACCTGCGACAGTGAGGGAAAATTCAAACTGTTATCCGCCCTTCAGATGCAGGACTGCGGGTGATGTGGATTGATATAGAGCCTAAAAAAAGGCGTATATCGCCAGAAAATATAGTATGGCTCTTGGAATTGAAACGAAGCGGATGCTGAAGTTCAACCCCCGTCGCTTTATTATGCCTAATAACGAGAGCATTGTATTCTAACATCGATTACAACTCTCATTTCAACAATGCTAATTACTTCTGTATGGCGTTGGAACTGCTGACTGGGTACTTCGTAAAGAGTCTTCGTATGGAATATCGTGTGACCATCAAGTTGGGCGATGGCATCATCCTTAAGCTTTTCGAGATAGGGAATGGCTGCATTATTGAGCTTGCAACCTGAAATGGAGCAAGTGCTATGGTGGAGTTTGCGTCTTAACGATTACTCCATTCCCATCAGCATCACCCGCTCCTCTTTCTTGAAGCCGAATTTTTCGTAGAAAGCAGGCAAAGCCCCCTCGCGGGCGGTAATCAGATGGAAGCCTACGATGCCTTGCTCCTTGAGGTCGGTGAGGCACTGCTCCAGCAAGCGGCTGACGATGCCTTTCCGTTGGTATTTGGGTGCGACGGCGAGGTCGTTGATCTCGAATGTGCGGCCATAATGAAATAGCATTGAAGTGCCCAAAATGAAGCCAACGACTTCTCCGTTCACAAGGCATTCTAAGCCGTAATGCTGTTGGTGCTCAAGCAGTTCACGGATGTGGATTGTGGAGTTTTCCACCGACTAATCATCGTTCCACGGCTCGCCCGAAAACGCCGCCGTATGGATGGCACCATATTGGTTCAAATGATCGATAGTACAAGGGTGGATGATGAAGCTTAGCATAACGGATATTTTTGGCAAAGGTACTCTTTTAAGGGTTCGTTTGTTAATTCTCTAACACGTCAATTTCCATTTTTTAGCGTTACTTATCAAAAGGCGTGTAAATTAAAAATGTAAGTGGTTGAAATCTGGTTTTTTTTTGTGCGTTTTTGCATCGTTAATAAAAATATAATGAACAACAATAAAGAAATACAAAGTGCCAAGTGCCTAAACTGCTTGATACACAAACAGGCAAGTGGCCGCTAGTAGTGCTTTATGCCTTGGTTTATAAAAAGCATTGATATTCAAATATTTGTGTTGACAAATCTTAGACATTTCCCCCAAAACTGATTTTAAGGTTACGTCGTCTCGAAGAAGCCCGCATTATGTTTTGATTCATTCAGCGGATGATATTGGAGAAGCCTCTTGCCATTTGTCAATGGAAAGGGGCAACATAATATACTTTATGCTTGTCTATAGCATACTTAGCTATGCTTTTTGAGTATGCCAAGAGCGAGAGAAGAGCAAAGGAAAGACGAGTATGTTCCCTTTGTTGAAGAAGATAGGTTTTGTGGTTCTGAGAATTCTGTGTATTTTTGCGCAAATTATGATAGCATTCATTGATACAGAGGTCGATCCGCAGACGAAGAAAGTGACGGATTATGGAGCAGTGAGGGAGGATGGCGCAGTATTGCACTCTCATTCCAAAGCTGACTTCGATGCCTTTGTGTCGAAGTGCGACACGATATGTGGACATAATATCATCAACCATGATTTGAAATACACGGCGTTGAGGGGCAATCCCACGATTATTGATACGTTGTTTCTATCGCCGCTGTTGTTCCCCAAACGTCCGTATCACAGGCTGGTGAAAGACGACAAGTTGCAAGTGGATGAACTGAACAATCCTGCGAACGATTCCATGAAGGCTCGCGACTTGCTGAACGACGAAATCGCTGAATGGCACCAGTTATCACATGATAGGCAGGAAATCTACTATCAATTGCTGCATCAAACACGGGAGTTCGAAGGGTTTTTCAAATACGTAGGCTACTCCAAGCCATCTTCCTTTTTGGGTAAATTTCTGAGATCCCAACAAGATTGTACATCATTGATTCTTAATGAATTTAATGAAAAGATTTGTATCCATGCAGATTTCGACACATTGCTCAAGCAGTATCCAATTGAATTGGCCTATTGTTTAGCTGTGATTGGTGCAGACGAAATTTTCTCCATCACTCCTGCATGGGTGACACGTAACTATCCGCAGGTGGTGGATGTGATGAACATGTTGCGCAACACATCATGTGGCGACTGCAACTATTGCCGTCAACGATTGGATGCCCACAATGGTCTAAAGCAGTTCTTTGGCTATGACGAGTTTCGTACCTTCGATGGAATTCCTATGCAGCAACAAGCCGTGGAATCGGCCATTCGTGGCGAATCATTGCTGACGATTTTCCCCACCGGTGGAGGAAAGAGCCTCTCCTTCCAACTGCCAGCCCTGATGGAAGGAAGGAATACACATGGTCTGACGGTGGTCATCTCGCCACTACAGTCTTTGATGAAAGACCAAGTGGACAACTTGGCTGCTCGTGGCATCAGCGAAGTTGTGACCATCAATGGCTTGCTTGACCCTATAGAACGCGCCAATGCCTTTGAGCAAGTGGCAGAAGGCAAAGCCAACCTGCTTTATATCGCTCCAGAGATGTTGCGAAGCAAGACCATTGAAAAGCTTCTTATCAGCAGAAATGTGGTTCGTTTTGTGATTGACGAGGCACACTGTTTCTCGGCATGGGGTCACGATTTCCGGGTTGACTATTTGTATATAGGTGACTTCATCCGCAACTTACAAAACAAGAAGCAACTGAGCCAACCTATCGCGGTGTCGTGTTTTACGGCAACAGCCAAACAAAAGGTTATCAGCGACATCTGTGACTATTTCAGGTCGAAGCTTGGCTTGGAGCTGAAGATATTCGCCGCCAATGCCGAAAGAAAGAACCTGCGTTATTCCGTGCTTCATGCCGACACGCCCGAAGAGAAATACAACCTACTGCGCTCACTGATAATTGGGCATAACTGCCCGACGATTGTTTATGTGTCGCGCACAAAAATCACACATGAATTGGCACAACATCTGAAAAGCGACGGCATCTTAGCATTACCTTTCAACGGTAAGATGGAAGCTGACAAGAAGGTGGAGAACCAAAATGCTTTTATGAATGGTGAGGCTCAGGTGATTGTGGCCACTTCTGCCTTTGGCATGGGCGTTGACAAGAAAGATGTTGGATTGGTCGTTCACTATAACATCAGTGACTCGTTGGAGAACTATGTGCAGGAGGCGGGTCGTGCCGGGCGTGACCCAGAAATGCAGGCCGAATGTTTTGTGCTTTACGATGATAGCGATTTGGACAAGCACTTCATCCTCCTCAATCAGACCAAACTGAGCATCAGCGAAATCCAACAGGTTTGGAAAGCCATCAAAGACCTTACGGCAAAACGAGACCATGTCAGTTG
>JAEEGL016845476.1_pt1 | contig 17142 bp, 15 predicted proteins | sample 9134231 | NCBI WGS metagenome assembly JAEEGL01 (sample SAMN16246548, study PRJNA631951) | gut metagenome | biome: gut microbiome; feature: rumen; material: fiber-attached | host: Bos | place: Iran: Karaj | collected 2018-10
CAGGTGGGTGGAGATCAGGATGGAAGAGCGCTCCTGATAGTTGGTCAGGATGGTCTTCATGATGTAATCTCTTGCGGCGGGATCTACGCCGGCGATGGGCTCATCCAGGATGTACAGATCCGCGATGCGGCTCATGACCAGGATCAGGTTGACCTTTTCTCTGGTGCCCTTGGACAGGGTCTTGATCTGCGCCTTGGGATCGATCTTTAAGCTTTCCAGCATGGTAAGCGCTCTGTCCATGGAGAAATCTTCAAAAAAGTCCTGGAACAGATACAGGGCATCGCTGACCTTTTTGGAAGGGTTCAGATAAGAGCGCTCGGAAAGGTAGGCGATGTGCGCCTTGGTTGCGGGACCGGGCTTGCAGTTGCCGATCAGAATGGAGCCGGATGTGGGAGTAAGGAGTCCTGTGATCATCTTGATCAGGGTAGTCTTACCGCTGCCGTTGGGACCAAGAAGTCCGATGATCTTACCTCCGGGGATGTCCATATTTACGTGATCGACTGCATTGGTCCTGCCGTTATAGGATTTTGTCACATTTCGTAATTCTGCGATGTTTTCCATTATGCATTGTCCTCCTTATCAGCAGCCGTGCGGGCTAACTGTGTGATTTCCTGGTTGGTATAGCCCAGCTCTTTCATCTTACGGAAGAAGACGGATACGTGGCCGGCTGCCAGGGTACCTCTGACCCTTTGGATCAGGTCCGGATCTTCTGTGACCGTCCGTCCGCTGGTACGATTGGTGGTGACCAGTCCTTCCCGCTCCAGTTCGCTGAAAGCGCGCTGCATGGTGTTGGGATTTACGGCTGCGGTCACAGCCAGGTCACGGACGGATGGAAGCTTTTCGCCCGGTGCATATTCACCGCTGACGATCCGTGTCTCTAGGATCTCTACCAGCTGGGAATAAATGGGGCGATTGTCGTCAAAATTCCATGCCATAGGTTTTCCTTTCTGCTTTGCGATTGCAATTTGCATTACTGTATTAAGCTACTAATACAGTACAACAATCACACAAGCATGTCAATATATTTTTTGAAACGCATTTATGCTATACTGATTGTGTATGTAAATTCAGCATAGGAACTACGATTTTGAAGCAGATCATCGATCAGATATTAAGGGGAAAATTTGATTATGAGATCGGATCTTTGTCCTTTTCCTGTGAGAAGGTAGAGATCACATTAACCGAGCCGTGTGAATACGAAGGGTCCTTTCACATTCTGGGCGAGTCGGGGAGACTGACCGAAGGATACGTCTATTCCAATGATGTGCGGATGGAATGTCTGACTTCTCATTTTGTAGGAAGTGACGAAGAGATTTCCTTTCGGTTCAATGCGCGGGGGATGCTCTTTGGCGACACCGCCACCGGCGATTTCAGTATCGTGAGTAACCAGGGGGAGTACACTCTTTCCTGGTCTGTTGTTATGTCTATGGCTCCCATGAAGTCTTCCATGGGAGAGATCCGCAATCTTATCCACTTTACCAATCTAGCCAAAGCCAGCTGGGAGGAAGCCCTTTCGGTATTCTACAATCCGTCCTTTGAAGGGATCCTCCTGGGAAGCGATGCCAAATATCTGCCTCTGTACCGCGGCCTTTCCATGATCGGCGGCCGGGAAGAGAACATGGAGGAATTCCTGGTCTCCATCGGTAAGAAGCAGCGCATCGAATACCTGGTGGAGGAGGACCATATCCTGATCTCCGCAGATTCCGAAGTCTGCCGTGGGGTTCTTCCGGTCATCCGTAACGGGTGGGGCGCCACCAGCCTCTATATCGAGACGGAGGGGGATTTTATCCGGCTGGAGAAAGATCATCTGACGGATAATGATTTCCTGGGCAATCAGGGCAATATCGTTTTTGAGATCCACAGAAGTAAGCTCCATACCGGTAAGAACTACGGCGCCATCTATGTTAAGAGTGGCGAAAGAGTCCTTACGGTCACCGTGGAAGCGGAACGCACCGACCCCAACTATCTCCATACCAAGGACAAGGTGCGACAGGAGCAGGAGATCTACGAGCTGATCCGTTCCTACCAGAGCTACCGGATGAAGAAAAAGAGCAAGGCAGCCTGGATGGAGGAGACCGACCGGATCCTTTCCCAGATGCAGGCCAAACACGGAGACGACCCGGTACCGCAGCTGTACCGTGCTCAGGTCCTTGCGACCCAGGCAAAATTAAACGAAGCCCAGTGGACCCTGGACCGGGCCAAGAATGCCATCCTTGCTTCCAAGGATCAAAATCCCGCGATCTGGGGGTATTATCTGTATCTGACCACCCTTCTGAAGCGGGATGAAACCTATGTTAACTCCACAGCCGTGGATGTAAGGCGCCTTTATGAACAGTTTCCGGATAACTGGTGCCTGGCTTGGCTGTTGTTATATCTGTCTCCGGAACTGTACGATTCCACATCTTCCCGCTGGGTACTTCTTCAGGAGCAGTTTGAGAGGGGCTGTTTTTCACCGGTGCTTTATATCGAAGCCCTGATCCTCTGGAAGAATGATCCGGCCCTGTTATTCCATTTGAACGATCATGAGATCCGTATCCTCACCTTCGCCGCCCGTAACGGCTATCTGACAGAGGAGATCATACGCCAGCTCCATTACATGGCGCCCCGCATGGGTCAGTTTGACAAGCGGGTGCTCCACATCCTGGAAAAAGCCTATGAACTGTTTCCGGAAACGGAGACATTGGAGACCATCTGTGCTTATCTGATCAAAGGCGGCTGCAGTGGTCCTTCTTACCTTGCCTGGTACGAAAAGGGCGTACAGGAAGGACTTAAGATCACCAACCTGATCGAGTATTACATGATGAGCGTGGACCCGGAAAGTGACCGTCCCATCCCCAGGATGGTATTCATGTATTATGCTTACCGCAGCGAACTGGACAGTGCCCATAAGGCCTTCCTCTATGCCAACCTTTTAAGACGGCAGCAGGAAGAGGAGTACGCCGAGATCGCTTCCCAATATCGCAATAACATCGAGAGCTTTGTCATCGATCAGATCCACCGGGGCAATATCAACCGGAATCTGGCATACCTGTACCGCGTGGTGGTAAACGAGCAGATGCTGGGGGAGGAAACGGCCAGAGCCTTTATCCCCATTTTGTTCATGAACCGTTTAAAGACCGGCAGAGAGCATGCCAGATATGTGATCCTGTTGCAAAACGGCGCTGCCCGTGAGCAGAAGATCCCCATCAAAGACGGGGAAGCCCAGTTCCCGATCTATTCCAGAGAGTATTACCTTCTGCTGGAGGATGATCAGGGTAACCGCAGCAGCGCGGAAGATGACTATGTGCTGGAAAAGATGATGCTGCCGGGCAAATTCATCAAGCAGGTATTTGCCCAGGTAAAGGATCATACCGGATTAAACATCTACATGTGCTGTAGCGAAGAGGATGAGATCAAGGTGACCGAGGATAACGAGGTCTGCCTCCATCAGCTGATGAATGCGGAAGAAGTGGATATCTCCATCCGCAGACGTCTGCCCATTATGTTAGCATCCTACAGCTATTCCAAAGACGATTACGCAGGGCTGGATGCCTGCCTTAAAGACCTTCGGCCGGAAGGGCTGGAAACCGCCGCCAGAGCCGAAGCTATTCGCTTCTTTATTACCCGGGGCATGCTGGATAAGGCCTATAACTGGATCTGTGTCTACGGAATCGACGGAGAAGACCCCAAGGTCATCGTCCGCCTGATCAGCAGTATCATCGCAGATAATCCCGAGGAGGAAGAACTCCTTCGGGTCAAGATCGCCTTTTATGCCTTTGCACACGGCAAATACGATGAAGTCCTTTTGCGGTATCTGGTGAAGTTCTTCCGGGGAAGAAGCAGAGATCTGCGTTCCCTCTGGAAGGCGGCAGAAGCCTTTGAAATGGATACCTTCGCTTTAACGGAGCTCCTCCTGATCCAGATGATGTACACAGGATTTTTCATCGGAGAAAAGATGGAGATCTTCAGCCGCTATGTGAAGGCGGCAGGAAGTCACGAAGTGATCCGGGCCTTTATCGAACTGACCTGCTACGGCTATTTTGTAAAGGATAACCTGATGCCGGCTTATATCCTGGAGTGCATCCTTCGGATGACGGAAAACGGCGAGGAATTCTCCGATGCGGTAGCTCTTGCCTATACCCGGTATTATTCCAAGAACCGGGAGGAGATACGGGAAGAGGAAAAGAAGCTGATCCGGGATTTCCTGTTACAGCTTTCCGCAAGGAATATCTACCTGCCCTATTTCCAGGAATACATCGATATCATTCCGGAGATGTGGCGCTACGCCGACCGCACCATGATCGAATACCGCTCCAGACCCGGTGCCATTACCCAGATCCATTACCGGATCGTCCGGGACGACGATACCCAGGACGAGTACCATACCGAGCCGGTACGGGATATGTTCGGCGGTGTCTGCGGTATGAGCTTTATCCTGTTTTTCGGAGAGAGCCTCCAGTATTACATTACGGAAACCGACGGAGACAATCAGCAGATCACCGAATCGGCAACGGTACTGCGTAACGATATCGGTACCACGGATTTCTTTGCCGGCAGCCGTTTCGGTATGTTAAACGACATGGTAACGGCGGAGACCTTGCAGGATTACGAAACGGTCAACACCTTATACCATGATTATCAGAAGAACCTGTTTATGACCAGGAAACTATTTAGACCAAGGATTAGCAGAGACACATGATTTTGCGATCGGATACAGAGAAGCAACTGAATGAAAAGATCTATGTGGGCTATGACTTAAACGATCAGTTTTCCCAGATCAGCTTTGTGAAGGAAGGCTCCCGGGAGGCGGAAACCCTCTCGGTGGTCCCCGGATCGGAGCAGTTCAACATCCCTACCTGTCTGTGTAAGCGTTTCGGCGCTGGCCAGTGGTATTTCGGCCGGGAGGCCCTCCGCAGAGCCCAGGCGGGAGAAGGGGTACTGGTGGATCATCTCTTATCCCTTGCCTGTGCGGGGGAGCCGGTGAGTATCGACCATGAGGAATACGATCCCATCGCCCTTCTGACTCTGTATGTGCGCAGATCCCTGACGCTTTTAACGGTTCAGCAGCGAAGCACCCCGGAGATCCTGATGATCACCTGTAACCACTTTGATTCCCGTATGGTCCAGGTGTTACAGGAAGTGACGGCGGGGCTGGTCCTTAAGAAGACCCGGGTCATGTTCCAGAATTATACCGAGAGTATCTTTGAATACAATATTCATCAGCCGGAAGCCCTCTGGGCAGAGCAGACCGTGGTCTTTGACCTGGAGGAAGGCCCTCTTACCAGCTACCGCATGGAATGCAATCACCGCACCAAGCCGGTGGTGGCCTTTATCGATGAACAGGAGCACCGGGAGGTCATCGGCATTACCCAGTGGCCGGAGGATGAGACCTATCGCCGCACCATTGAGGAGAACCTGGATAACGACTTTTTAAGAGCCTGCCAGGAGATCTGTGAGGATAAGCCCATCTCCTCGGTTTATCTCATCGGCGAAGGCTTCCGTCAGGAATGGATGAAGGCTTCTCTTCAGTATTTATGCCGGGGCAGGCATGTATTTAAGGGCAGCAATCTGTACAGCAAAGGAGCCGCCTATGCGGCTTATGATAAGGCCATGCTCTCTCACGAGGACAAACGTATTGTTTTTCTGGGAGAGGAAAAATGCAAGTCCAACATCGGTATGCCGGTGATGCGCCAGGGTGGCAGCAGTTATCTGGCACTGATCGATGCGGGACAGAACTGGTACGAAGCGGAGAAGGAATGTGATCTCATTCTGGAAACCGGCAATGTACTGACTTTTACCGTTACGCCCCTTACCGGGTCCAGACCCTGGCAGGCGGAAATGGTATTGGAAGGCCTTCCGGAGAGACCACGGATGACCACCAGACTGCATATCACCATCTCCATGAGCAGTCCGTCCCTGGCTCGTATCCAGGTACAGGACTTAGGCTTCGGAGAGATCTTCCAGGCTACCATGCGTCGCTGGATGGAAGAGATGGATGTGGGAGAAAAGGAGCAGATGCAATAAACCATGGCAGGTAGAGTATTTGTCCCCATCGGGATGCGTGCCCAAACTCCATATTATGTCAGAAATGCGGATATCCACGTGTTCAGTATCGAAGAGCTGTGCTATGTCATCTGTGAAAATGCCTTCGTGCTGGAGGATTCCTTAAACGACCGGGAACTGGTGAACTGGATCGAGAAAAACCTGGGCCTTAAGGATCTTGCCAGGAGCCTTCATGAGCTGATGAACCAGAACGGCTCTGCCGGCGCTCTTGCGGGGATCATCCTGGACTATACCGGTTACTATGACAACAAGCAGGTCCACTATGTGGAAAATATCCTGCAGACCGGCTCCGGACTGACCGCTTACGAAAAGCGGCGCCACCATGCGGATTACATGCTCTCGGTAGGCAAGTACATCAAGGCGGTGGAGGAGTATCAGGAGCTTTTAAACGATATGCCGGAAAATGACCGCAGATTCCATGCAGACGTTCTGTGCAACATGGGTGTTGCTCTGGCCAATCTGTTTTTGTATCAGGAAGCCGCGGATGTATTTGCAAAAGCGGCGGATCTGTTACCGGAAGATCCTACCATCATCCGGTCCTATCTGGCAGCAGTACGTATGTATGCGCCTACAGAAGAGTACGTGCGGTTTGTTTCCTCTCATCCGGAGTGGAGCCGCGCATCCATGGAGCTGGAACAGGAAGTTTCGGCCGTGGAGCATGACTGGAACTATTCTCCGGAGAAGATGAAAGTAAAGGAAGTGGTGGACGGCAAGCAGTATGACTACTTTGACGAGATCCACCGACGGATCCAGGACTTGAAATTCGAGTACCGGGAAGGTGCTTCCGATGAGGTCTGATCGATGAGCAAACTACTGGATTTTTTCAGACGATTAAAAAGTGAAGAAGACTTTGACGATATCCCCGAGGAAAATACCGAGGAATACCTGGAAAAGAACCCGGATAAACGGCTTCCGGTACAGCAGAAGAAGATCGACATGCATAATCCCAGACAGCGTGAGGATTATGTGGAGAACTGCATGGATCGCCTTTCGGAATCTTCTGCAGAGTTAGAACGGTTAGAGGAAGAGTACGCCCGTGTTACATCTCTTCTCATGGATATGGAAGAGATCGAGTCCCTTCCTCCTGAGGATAAGACGGAGCTTTGCTCCTATGCTCTCAAGATCGAGAACCTGCAGGTGGACCGCCGTAAATACCGGGAGAAAAAGGACCGCCTTTCCGATGAGATGTTTGAAGCCATGGAGCGCATCGGTGACGAAGCGGCGGAAGGTATTCAGAAGCTGAAAAGCGCCGAAGAATACCACGATAAGATCCGTAAGGACTTACGGCGCCTGGACGGGGAAAAGCAGGCTTATCAATATCGCCGGAGAGAACTTATCCGGGATATGGGCAACTATAAGGGAATGGCAGTGATCTGTCTGGTGGCCCTGACGGTGTGCTTTGCCATGCTATTGATCCTGCAGCTGGTATTCCGGCTGGATACCCAGATCGGCTATCTCCTTACGGCAGCAGCGGCGGCAGTGGTAACAGCCTTTTTGTTTGTCCGTTACATGGATGCCAAGAAGGAACTGCAGCGGGTGGAAAATACCGTAAACCGCCTGATCGGCCTCCAGAACACCGTGAAGATCCGCTATGTGAACAACAAGAACCTGATCGATTATCTGTGTCTTAAGTATAAGGTGAAAAACGGCAGCCAGTTTGAAAAGACCTACAGACAGTATCTGGAGGAAAAGGAAGAGCGGCAGCAGTTTCGTGAAATGGAGGATGACTTAAACCGGTACAAATCCCTGCTCATCCAGCTTCTTAAGCGCTACCGCGTCAAGACACCGGAGATCTGGATCCATCAGGCCCAGGCGATCTTTGACAGCCGGGAGATGGTGGAGATCCGTCACAGCCTGATCCTGCAGCGGCAGGAACTCAGAGGTCAGATGGACTACAACCGGGCAACGGTGGAGATGACCAGGTCGGAATTGGACAATCTGCTTGTATCCTATCCGCAATATGCGGATGAAATCAGGGAAAAATACCATTGATTTTATGAAAGATACTCCCGTATCATTTGGGAGGAACCAAAACACTAACCACGACAGGAGATTGTAATGGAAACAGGAATCTATCAAAGCCCCCTTTCTCAGCGTTATGCCAGCAAGGAGATGCAGTTCATCTTTTCTCAGGACATGAAGTTCCGTACCTGGAGAAAACTGTGGATCGCTCTTGCAGAGACGGAAAAGGAACTGGGCCTTAATATCACCCAGGAACAGATCGATGAGTTAAAAGCTCATGCGGAAGATATCAATTACGAAGTTGCCATTGCCAGAGAAAAAGAAGTCCGCCATGACGTCATGAGCCATGTATATGCCTACGGCGTGCAGTGTCCCAAGGCAAAGGGCATCATCCATCTGGGTGCGACCTCCTGTTATGTTGGAGATAATACCGATATCATCGTAATGACCAGAGCGCTTGAACTGGTGCGTAAAAAGCTGATCAACGTACTGGCAGAGCTTTCCAGGTTTGCTGATAAATACAAAGAACAGCCCACCCTTGCCTTTACCCATTTCCAGCCGGCACAGCCTACCACCGTAGGAAAGCGTGCTACCTTATGGATGCAGGAGTTCTTACTGGACCTGGAAGAACTGGATTTTACCCTGGGCAGCATGAAGCTGCTTGGCTGTAAGGGAACCACCGGTACCCAGGCTTCTTTCCTGGAACTGTTTGCCGGAGATACCGATAAGGTAGATCGTCTGGATTCCATGATCGCCGAAAAGATGGGCTTTGGTGGTTGCTATCCCGTATCCGGACAGACCTATTCCCGTAAGGTGGACACCCGGGTATTAAACGTTCTGGCAGGCATTGCGGCATCTGCCCACAAGATGGCCAACGATATCCGCCTGCTCCAGCACCTTAAGGAAGTGGAAGAGCCCTTTGAAAAGAATCAGATCGGCTCCTCTGCCATGGCGTATAAGCGTAACCCCATGCGGAGCGAACGTATCTGCTCTCTGGCAGATTATGTGATCACCGATGCGCTTAATCCTGCCATTGTTTCTTCTACCCAGTGGTTTGAACGTACTCTGGATGATTCCGCCAATAAGCGTCTGTCCGTTCCCGAAGGGTTCCTGGCTACCGACGGTATCCTGGATCTTTGCCTGAACGTAGTGGACGGCCTGGTGGTATATCCCAAGGTTATCTTAAAGCATATGATGGCAGAGCTGCCCTTCATGGCCACGGAGAATATCATGATGGATGCTGTAAACGCAGGCGGCGATCGCCAGGAACTCCACGAAGCCATCCGTCAGCTTTCCATGGAAGCCGGCAAGCATGTTAAGGAAGAAGGCGGCGATAACAACCTGCTGGAGCTGATCGCAGCAGATCCCCGCTTTAACCTGAAACTGGAAGATCTGGAAAAGTCCATGGATCCTGCAAAGTATGTTGGCTATGCACCCAGACAGACGGAGAAGTTCTTAAAAGAGACCGTTCAGCCCATTCTGGATGCCAACAGGGAACTGCTTGGCGTGACAGCCACCATTAACGTGTGATCCTGCACAGATCCTTGAAATTACACATTTATGTTTTTATAAGAAAAGCTTATGAACAACATAAAATATATTGATTTTACTTATAAGTATTTGTTTGCTATACTCATAACGTAAAACGCGGGGAGCGGTTTACAGCCGTCTCCCCTATTTTTATGCAATGGCCCGTAAATCAAGGTTCGGGCCGGGCTTTTTTCAGTTGCAGAAAAGAATGGAGGACCATATGGTTAAGGCAGTTGTCGGCGCCAACTGGGGCGACGAAGGAAAAGGAAAGATCACAGATATGCTTGCGGAGAATGCGGACATTATCGTTCGTTTTCAGGGCGGAGCCAATGCAGGACACACCATCGTAAATGATTACGGTAAGTTCGCGCTGCACACTCTTCCTTCCGGAGTATTCTATCAGCATACCACCAGCATCATCGGCAACGGTGTGGCATTAAACATTCCCATCTTATTTAAGGAGATCAAGTCCATTACCGATCGGAACGTACCCATGCCCCGCATTCTGGTGTCCAACCGTGCACAGATGGTAATGCCTTATCATATTTTATTTGATCAGTACGAAGAGGAGAGACTGGCCGGCAAGAGCTTCGGTTCCACCAAGTCCGGTATCGCTCCCTTCTATTCCGATAAATACGCCAAGATCGGTTTCCAGGTCAGCGAGCTTTTTGATGAAGTCGCCCTTCGGGAAAAGTTAGAGCGTGTCATCGAGACCAAGAACGTGCTGCTTAAGCACCTGTATCATAAGCCGCTGTTAAACGCAGATGAGCTGATGGAGACCTTAAGAGAATATCGCACCATGGTAGAGCCTTATGTTTGCGATGTTTCCTTATATCTGGACAAAGCATTAAAGGAAGGTAAGACCGTTCTGTTAGAAGGTCAGCTGGGTACCCTTAAGGATCCCGATCACGGTATCTACCCTATGGTAACCTCTTCCTCCACCCTGGCAGCTTACGGTGCCATCGGTGCAGGCCTTCCTCCTTATGAGATCAAGCAGATCGTTACGGTTTGCAAGGCATATTCCTCCGCTGTAGGAGCTGGCCTGTTCGTTTCCGAGATCGAAGATGAGAAAGAAGCCGACGAACTCAGAAGAAGAGGCGGCGACGGCGGAGAGTACGGCGCAACCACCGGTCGTCCCCGTCGTATGGGATGGTTTGACTGCGTAGCTTCCAAGTACGGATGCAGACTGCAGGGAACCACCGATGTGGCATTTACCGTACTGGATGTACTGGGCTATCTGGATGAGATCCCGGTATGTGTGGGCTACGATATCGACGGCGAAGTAACCACCGATTTCCCGGTTACCACCCTTCTTGCCAAGGCAAAACCGGTGTACAAGACCCTTCCCGGATGGAAATGTGATATCCGCGGCATCAAGACCTATGAGGAACTGCCGGAGAACTGCCGTAAGTATGTGGAGTTCATCGAAGAGCAGATCGGTTATCCCATCACCATGGTAAGCAACGGACCCGGAAGAAGCGATATCATCTATCGCAAGAGCCCTCTTGCGAAGGATTGATGCTTAACGTGCCGGGATTTGGGGGAGCGACATGTTAAACAATCTGGAATATTACAAAGTTTTCTATTACGTAGCACGGTACGGCTCCCTGACGGAAGCCGCCGTGCAGCTTAATATTTCCCAGCCGGCAGTCAGCCAGTCCATGAAACAGCTGGAAACTGCCATCGGGACCAAACTGTTTTCCCGTTCTACCAAGGGGATCCATTTAACGGCAGAAGGAGAACTGCTTTATTCCTACGTATCCAAGGGGTATGAGCAGTTTGAAATGGGAGAGCAGAAATTAGGGCAGATGTTAAACCTGGATATCGGAGAGATCCGGATCGGTGCCAGCGATATGACGCTGCGGTTTTTCCTTCTTCCCTATCTGGAGAAGTTCCACGAATCCCACCCTTCCATCAAGGTGATCGTATCCAACGCACCTACGCCGGAAACACTGCGTTTCCTTCAGGAAGGCAAGATCGACTTTGGCGTTGTGTCCACACCTTTTGATGCGGGAGACAATGTAAATGCCGTCAAGGTAAAAGAGATCGAGGACGTATTCGTTGCGGGACGGCGCTTTATCCAGTATAAGAATAAGACCCTGGATTTCCAGGAGCTGGAGAACCTGCCCATGATCTTACTGGAACCCAATACCAGTACCAGACGGTATATGGATAAGTTCCTGGAGCAAAGCGGCGTGGTGATCCAGCCGGAGTTTGAACTTTCTACCAGCGATATGATCGTGCAGTTCGCACTGCGAAACCTTGGCATCGGTTCCGTGATGAAGGAATTTGCCATGGAACAGCTCTCGGAGGGCAAACTGTTTGAACTGCGCTTTAACAAGATGATCCCCAAGCGGCAGTTCTGTGTGATCACTGACAACCGTAATCCCCTGTCAGAGGCGGCCCGTAACCTTCTGGACCTGATCTACAACGGGATGATGATCATGGATGGAGACAGGAAGATTGATCAGGAATATTATTTTTGACATTGGAAATGTACTGACAGATTTCAGGTGGGAGGATTTTATCCGGGATAAAGGCTACAGCGCGGATATCTGTGAGCGTATCGGCAAGGCCACGGTGCTCACCGATGACTGGCATGAGTTTGACCGGGGAGAGATTCCCTTTGAGGAGCTTCTTGAACGGTTTTGCAGCCATGATCCCGAGATCGCTTCTAAGATCCGGGAAACCTTTTCAAAGATCCCCGATCTGGTGGTTAAGAGAGAGTATGCCATTCCCTGGATCAGGAGCCTTAAGGAGAGGGGCTATAAGGTCTTTTATCTTTCCAATTTTTCCGAAAAAGCATATTACGAGTGCGCCGACGCCCTGCAGTTTATAAAGGACTGTGACGGCGGGATACTTTCCTTCCGGGATAAGGTGATCAAGCCCTATCCGGAGATCTATAAGCTGCTGCTGGAGCGCTATGATCTGGTGGCACAGGAATGTGTATTTATCGATGATACCCCGAGGAATCTGCCTCCTGCAGAAAATCTGGGGATGAGCACCATTCCTTTTATGACCAAAGAACAGGTAGATCAGGATCTGGAGAAACTGCTCTCCGGAAAATGATCCGACGATAAATGTAAAACAGGCAACAGGAGGAGACCATGAAAGCTTATACAGAATGTACAGATGAAGAATTGCTGGCCCTTAGAAAAGACTTGACTGCCCGCTATAAGGAGTTTCAGGATCGGGAACTGAGTCTTAACATGAGCCGCGGAAAGCCCTGCGTGGAGCAGCTGGATCTTTCCATGGGGATGATGGATGTACTGGGAAGCAATACGGATCTTACCGATGAGGACGGAACAGACTGCCGTAACTACGGCGTATTAGACGGTATTCCCGAAGCCAAGGCTCTTATGGGAGACGTCATGGAGGTTCCTGCAGACAATCTGCTGATCTACGGTAACTCCTCCCTGAATGTTATGTACGATACCATTTCCCGTTCCTATACTCACGGCGTTATGGGGCAGACACCCTGGTGCAAGCTGGATAAGGTAAAGTTTATCTGTGTGGTACCCGGCTATGACAGACATTTTGCCATCACCGAATATTTCGGCATCGAGAACATTACCGTTCCCATGCTGGAAGACGGCCCGGATATGGATATGGTGGAACAGCTGGTTTCTTCTGATGAGAGCATCAAGGGTATCTGGTGTACGCCCAAGTATTCCAATCCTACCGGCAACTCCTATTCCGATGAAGTCGTTCGCCGCTTTGCACGCCTTAAGCCTGCAGCAAAGGATTTCCGTATCTACTGGGACAACGCTTATACCATTCACCATTTATATGACGATGATCAGGATACCCTGATCGAGATCCTTGCGGAGTGTAAGAAAGCCGGGAATCCGGATATGGTTTACAAGTTTGCTTCCACCTCCAAGGTCAGCTTCCCCGGTTCCGGTATCGCCTGCCTTGCAACCAGCTTAAACAATCTGGAAGACATCAAGAAGCAGCTTAAGATCCAGACCATCGGACATGATAAGGTTAATCAGCTCCGTCACGTTCGCTTTTTTGGCGACATTAACGGCATGAGAGAGCACATGCGCAAGCATGCGGATATCCTGCGCCCCAAGTTTGAGGCGGTTCTGGAGATCCTGGACAAGGAACTGTCCGGACTGGAGATCGCATCCTGGACCAAACCCAAGGGAGGCTACTTCATCTCCTTTAACACCCTGGACGGCTGCGCAAAGCAGGTAGTTTCCAAGTGTGCCAAGGCAGGTGTTGTCATGACTCCTGCAGGAGCAACCTATCCCGGCGGCAAGGACCCTAAGGATGCCAACATCCGTATCGCTCCTTCCTTCCCGCCTGCAGAGGATCTTAAGACCGCTGCACAGCTCCTTACCGTATGCGTGAAGCTGGTCAGCGTAGAGAAACTCCTTGCAGAACGTGGCGTAGCACTTTCGTAATTTTGTGCCCGCTGTTTTCTGCACCGTGTCTTCTTTGACAGACAGACAGCCGGCGGAGTCCGGTACTGCTATAAAAGGGAGCGTGCGGCGGATCTTAGCGAGCCAGAGCAAATAAAAAAGAGAATGCAAACTGTTTGAGCCCTTCGCATGTTTTATGCGAAGGGCGAGTTTTTGCATTCTCTTTTTTGTTTATGCAGGTCGCAGCGAGCTTAGAGTAGCCCGCTGGCGACCGTTATAGAGTACCGGGCTTCGCCGGCGAATGTAATAAATAAGGGCAGTGCAGAAAACAGCGGGCATTTATTTGGTTTCGTCAGAGTTATCGTTCCGTGTATCTGCATCCACGTTCTGCAGGATATCCAGGTCTGCGATGGTGTGCTTCTTCGCATAGTAACCGTAGCACAGCAGGTAGATCCAAAGCAGGATGGGAAGGCCGATGGTAGCCACCACACAGGCCGCGAAAAGGTGCATGCCTTCGCCCTTGTCGAAGATCGCGGCAAGGAGTGTGATGATGTAAAGAGCGACCAATAATACGATGCAGATAATGGCTGCGATACGCTTGGCGCTCCATTTTTTCGGAGTCTGATCCTTGGTGTCAGTTGTCTTTTCCATGGGGTAACCTCTCAGATTTCTATAGTTTTAGCGCTTTGTAAAGATAAGGTACCATGAAGTGCACTTGAAAAGCAATCTTGAATTGAGTATACTTTATTGAGTGAACACGATAGATACGGCGTTTTTATAGGAGGACGACGTATCCGTTAATTGGAAAGGAATACATTACGAACATGGCTTTATTAGAGCAGTGGCGTTCCATGGCATATGATGAGAACGCAAACAAGCAGGAACTTCAGAAATTATGGCAGAATTACTTCCTGAAGGAGAAAGAGATCTATCAGCAGCTGCTTGCTTCTCCCGAGACCGTTGTAACCGGTACGGTAAAGGAACTGGCAGAGAAGTACGGTGTGGATCTTATGACCATGACCGGTTTTCTGGATGGCATCAACGACAGCCTGAAGGAGGCCAATCCCATTGAAGAGATGACCGAGGATACCAAGGTCAACCTGGGATTTGACACCGAGCTTTTATATAAGAACATGGTAGCAGCAGAAGCTGACTGGCTGTACAACTTAGAGGAGTGGAACGATATCTTCGATGAGGAGAAGCGTAAGGCTCTTTATAAGGAGCAGAAGCAGTCCACTACCATTCGGAAGGGACCGAAGGTTTATCCCAACGATCCCTGTCCTTGCGGAAGCGGCAAGAAGTACAAGAAGTGTTGCGGTAAGAACCGCTAAGAGGGATTTGGGTAAGTTTGGTAATAATGAATGAGAATGCAAACGTGGCATAAGCTACGGGGACATATGAAGGGAGGAGTTCATCTATTATGAATTTTCATGAGTTAGTTGCACTGGCAGAGGCCTCTTATGAGAAAGCAGATGCTTCCAAGGTAGGCCGGGATGTAGCCGTACAGTTTAATGTACGAGGCGACGGGGAAGGCGCTTTTTACGTTCATGTTAAAGACGGGGCCATTATTGTAATGGGCTATGAGTATTTTGAACGGAACGTGCTGGCATTCGTTGATACGGATGAAGCTGTTGCGATCGTTACCGGTAAGAAGAAGCTTACCAGCATGTTTGATGCTTCTTCTGCAGAGGGTGACTACGAAAGCGCACAGGCATTTGATGCCATTACCTTTGGGGCTGTAAGGCCGGTAGCCAAGAAAGCGGCAACCGCTAAGACGGCAACCGCCAAGAAGACCACAGCTGCCAAGAGCGCTGCCAAGAAGACCACCGCCAAGGCTTCCACAGCTAGGACCGCTGTAGCCAAGAAGGCAGAAGAGGTTAAGGAAACCGCAGCAAAGACAGCAACCAAGGCTAAGAGCGCAGCCAAGACTGCAGCAAGCAAGACTGCCAAGACAGCTACTGCAGCCAAGAGCGTAGCAGCAAAAACGGCTTCTACCGCAAAGGTTACTGCAGCTAAGACAGCTACTGCAGCTAAGAGCGCTGCAGCCAAGGCAACCACGGTAGCTAAGAAGGCAGTTTCCAAAAAATAATGAAATAATGCTTGACGGATGAATCCGCAGGTGTTAATGTATCAAAGGTAAGTTGCATATTGATGCAAGACAACAAGCAGAGTATCCACTCTCACCTTACGGCCGCGTTGCTGGTAAGTGTTCAGGTCTTTTCTTAAAAGAACGAGAAGTGGATAGTTATGCTATCCACTTTTTTTATTGCATTTCTGCTATGGCAGAAGATGCACAGGAGGGCAAAACCATTAGCGATTTATTCATCAATGAACAGATCAGAGACAAGGAAGTTCGTGTCATCGGCGCGGACGGAGAGCAGCTTGGCGTAATGAGCACCAAAGAGGCCCTGGCACTGGCACAGGAAGCCGGTGTGGACCTGGTGAAGATTGCACCTACCGCAAAGCCTCCCGTTTGTAAAATCGTTGATTATGGTAAGTTCAAATACGAACAGACCAGAAAAGAAAAAGAAGCTAAGAAAAAGCAGAAGACCATTGAGATCAAGGAGATTCGTCTTTCTCCCAATATTGATACCAACGATCTCAATACCAAGATCTCTGCTGCCAGAAAGTTCCTGACCAAAGGCGATCGTGTTAAGATCACCCTGCGCTTCCGTGGCCGTGAAATGGCACACATGAGCAGCAGTAAGCACATCTTAGATGATTTTGCCGAGGCCCTGGCGGATATTGCTTCCGTGGAGAAAGCTCCCAAGGTGGAAGGCAGAAGTATGACAATGTTTTTATGTGAGAAACGATAGGAGGAAGTTTAGTTATGCCCAAGATGAAAACAAGCAGAGCAGCTGCAAAGCGTTTTAAAGCGACAGGTACAGGAAAGTTAAAGAGAAATAAGGCGTACAAGTCTCATATTCTGACCAAGAAGACTACAAAGCGTAAGAGAGATCTTAGAAAATCTGCGATCACAGATGCAACCAATGTTAAGACAATGAAGAAGATCTTACCTTATTTATAATTCGCAGATATTTAGAAGATTGATCGAATGTTTGAAAGGAGTTATTGAAAATGGCTAGAGTTAAAGGCGGCATGAACGCCAGAAAGAAGCATAATCGAGTATTAAAGCTTGCAAAGGGTTATTACGGAGCAAGATCTAAGCAGTATAGAATTGCTAAGCAGTCTGTTATGAGAGCATTAACTTCTGCTTACGCAGGAAGAAAGCAGAGAAAAC